>ENA-UPSB01000304-UPSB01000304.1-bioreactor-metagenome-genome-assembly--contig:-NODE-304-length-86566-cov-6.673914_pt1 | contig 86566 bp, 67 predicted proteins | sample MGYA00238182_ERZ773286 | MGnify/ENA primary metagenome ERZ773286 (study PRJEB29026, sample SAMN07631240) | bioreactor metagenome | isolation source: Switchgrass digestor | place: USA: Dartmouth... | reverse complement strand
GACGTCCTGCCAGAGGCCGCCGATGGCGCCGTACCAGCTCTGCTTGCCGTGGGGGGCCTCCTGGAACGAGACGTCGGGGAACTGCCGGTACTCCCGCTCGGGCCAGGCGGCGCCGCCGGGGTCGGTCACCCGCACGGTCAGCCGGTGCGCCCGGCCCGGTTCGACGTAGCGGGTAATGTCGAACCAGAAGGGAAGGAAGCCGCCCTCGTGGTTCCCCACGTAGCGGCCGTCAATCCAGACCTCGGCCAGGTACTCCACGGCGCCGAAGTGCAGCCGCACGGCCCGGCCGGACCAGCCGGCGGGCACGGCGAAACTGCGCTCGTACACCGAGACGTCGGCGTAATCCCGCAGGTCGTCGAACTGCGCCTGGATGCACCCCGGCACGGTGATGGTGCGGGGCTCGGTGAGGGCCGGGGACGGGGTGTCGGGGTCGTTGCAGGGGGCGCCCGGCGTCGGCTGGAACTGCCAGGCGCCGTTCAGCGAGAGTCGCTCACGCATCGGCGTCGGCCCCTTTCGGTGCGGGGTCCCCGCCCACACGGACTGAGTCTACACCGTGAACGCCCTCTGCCGGTCCGGGTGACCCGCCGCCCGCAGCCCCAGGCCCACAGCCCGCCGCGCGCCCTGCCGCACCGACTGGCGCGCACCCTGCCCCGCAACAGGCAGTACCGGCCTCGGCGGCGACCTCCTCCGCAGCCCAGAGGCAGCGGCGGGCGAACTGGTCCATGAGATCGCCGGCCACCCAGTGGAAGTTCTCCCGGGTGGCCCAAAGCCGGTCCACCGCATCCCGGCGCAGGGCGGGCAGAACGGGGGCGGCCGGATCCCGCAGGGCGGTCCGCAGCACGGTAAGCGCGAGCGCCGCGGTGTCGCACCATCCCGCCAGCTTCTCCGCCCAGGGCCGCAGTTCCGCCTTCAGCCACGGATTGGCCATGCTGTGGAGGATGCGGTCCGCCACCCCGTGCAGCCGGGTGAACTCTCCCAGCATGTCGTCGACGAGGGCTAGGCGGCAGGCGGCTGAGGGGGTAGGCCCGGGGCCCTCTCCACAAGAAGCGGTCGTCGCATTCCTGGTCGGTGCAGCGTCCCCGTGTGCCGCCGCCAGGCCGATGTCCAGCGCGGGGACCGCGGGCGGGCGCTCCTCCGGCTGCGGGGCCCCCTCCAGGTCGGGCCCCGTGGCGGCGGGCGGGCCGCCCCAGCGCCGCCAGAAGTCGTTTAGGATGAAGGCGAGCCGGCTATAAAGCTGGCGACCCCGCTCCAGGTGCGACCAGCGGGCAAGGTCGGCCAGCACCGCCACGGCCCGGGCGTCAGCCTCATTGCCGCAGACCTCCAGCAAGGCCTGCTCCCAGGCCGCCTCCGGCTCGTAGCCCGCCGGGTCGGCCATATACCGGGCGTAGGTGTGCAGCGGGATCTTGCAGGCCTCGGGCTGCAGTGCGGCGTTGGCCACGATGCCCAGGGCCACCGTGCCCAGGTCGGCGTCGCGGCCCCGGATGGGCCGGATGTGCGGCCGCCAGCGCATCTCCAGGTCGTTGACGGGGTAATTGTCCCAGTAGAGCACCGGCCGTCGCAGAGTCTCGCTGATCACCCGGGCGTCGGCCGTGGTGAGGCGGGGCGAGCAGACCTCGGGGCCGGTCCAGAGCACGTGGACCTCAGGCCGGAGCCCCTCGCCCAGCCGCTCCAGGTAGGGGGAGCGCCCCTCGCCGCAGTACTCGGTGGGACAGAAGAGGTAGTGTTCCACGCCGCCCCACGCCTCGAGGCGGGCCAGAACCGTGTTGTTCAGCCACACGTGGGCGTCGGCCACAGTGCCGAAGCGCGCCTCGTCGTCGGCGTAGTGGAACCTGTCGGGCATGTCGTCCAGCAGCAGCATGAAGCTGCGCACCCCAAGGCGGTAGACGGCCTCCAGCTTGGCGAAGAGCGCGCCCATCTCGCCGTCATCACTGTAGTGGAGCTTCAGCGGGCTCAGGCCGAAGACGAACTGGATGGACTGCTCCCGGCAGCGCCGGTCCAGCGCGGCGAAGTAGGCCAGTTCCTCCGACAGGTAGGGCTCCTGCCAGCGGTTGCGGTGGAGGGGGTCGCTCTTGGGCGCGTAGACGTAGAGGTTGTAGCCGTGCCGGCCCAGGAAGTCGATCATGCGCTCCCGCTCGGTGCGCGACCACAGACGGCCGTAGAAGCCCTCGATCACGCCCCGGATCGCGAAGGGACTGCTCATCACCTTCAGCTCCTCTCGCCTTCCACCGTGTACAGCGCCTCGGCGTGCTGTCCGAACCGGCGGCCGCCCACCGTCAGGTCTGCGGCGATGCGCGCCCGGTAGACAGACCCGCCGGGCGGGGCCTGCACCGTGAACGCGACCTCTCCGGCCGTGCGGGGCGACAGCCGCACCCTCCCGACCTCCGGCTCGGCCCGCCAGCCCTCGGGAAGGGCCAGCCGCACCGTCGCCTCCGCGTCCGAGCCGAAGGGGTTCCGGACAACCACGGTGACCCGCAGCCGTTCCCCCGGCCGCAGGGTGGCGCGGTAGGGGTGGATGTCGGCGCCGAAGGAGCCGGTACCGAAATCGACCTCCTCCAGCGGCAGGAGCTCCCGGTGGAGCCGGGCGACCTCCCGGGCAGCCCTCTCCAGCTTGTCCAGATACTCTTCGGTCACCCGGAGCGGTCCCCAGTGGCCCCGGATCAGCACGTCGGGCCGCAGCCGCCGCAGCAGTGCCACGGTCTGCACAAAGTCGTCCGTGTCCCACCGGTTCTTGTACACGTAGTTCAGGAACAGGCCGTCCTCGTCCGCCAGCTGGTCGCCGACGGCCAGCACCCGCATGCCGTCCACCTCAAACGCGATGGCCACGGCGTAGGCGGTGTGGCCGGAGAACGGGTAGAGCGTGAGGGTGTACTCCTCCCAGCGCACAGGCTCGCCCAGCGGCAGCCGCCGGTCGACGGGGATGGCGTCGTACCAGAGGCAGGGCAGGTCCTGCTGCTCGGGCCGCTCCAGGATGTGGGCGAAGGTCTCGGGACACCAGTGCTGCGCCCCCTCCGCCTCCCGCAGCAGGTTGATGCCCGCCACGTGGTCGTCGTGGTAGTGGGTGGGGATGACCACGTCGATGGTGCGGACCCCGTACTTCTCCTTCAGCACCGGGATCGTGTAGAGCCACGGCCGGCGGGAGGCCCGGTCGGTCCCGGCGGCCGGGCCGAACATGAAGTCGTAGCCGAAGTCGATCACGAGCCCCTTGCCGCTCTCCGACCGCAGCACGAAGCTGTTGGCCATGGAGGTGCGGTTGAAGAGCAGGTGCGGCGTCTCCGGGACGGCGGGCTCGTAGGGATGTTCCCGCAGCAGGAAGAGGCGCGGGTTGTGCCGCCGCACCGTGCGCAGGTCGGCCAGCCGCTCCACGGTGGGGTCGATGGCTCCGGCGGGGTCGAGCATCGGCTCGCCGTGGGAGGGCAGGAGCACGTCCGGACGGCGGGCTTTCAAGTCCAGCAGCGAGAGGATCGTGCCGGGGATGCCCTCGCCGCCGTTGTAGGTCCACTGGGTGGCGGCGAGAGACCAGACCTTGCCCGGGCCGTAGAGGAGGTCGCCGGTGAAGGCGACCCGCCGGCCGTCGATCTCGGCGAGGAGGCTCACCGACCCGGTGGTGTGGCCGGGGGTGGGCACCACGGTGAAGACGTGGCGGCCAAACCGCTGCTCCCGGTAGTCCCGGAGCAGCCCGGCCAAGGGCACGGGTTCCAGCAGGGAGAAGCGGTCCTCGCGGGTGTTGTAGATGTTGGAAAGCTCCCGGGCCTGCCAGTGGCGATCAACGCGGGCGAAGAGGTCCTGCTCGGCCTCCGGCACCCAGATGCGGACACCGGCCTCCACGGCGCGGCGCAGGCCCTGGCCCTGGTCCCGGTGATGGTGGGTCATCAGCACGTCGGTGACCCGATCGACGCCGACAGCGCCCAGCTCGTCCAGTACGCTGCCGTCGCCGAAGTCGACCAGCACCGCCGCTCGGCCGTCCTTGATCACGTAAACGTTGCACGTGTCCTGGTGCAGGAAGAGCGATTCCGAAAGCTGCCGCACAGCCAGCCCCCCATTTCACACACAGTCCGGGCGCGCCTTCCGGCAGGCGCAGTTCCGCAGCGCCGCCGATCACATTTCGCTCCGCCGCGGCGGAGCAGAGTGAGTCCTCCCGCCGGCGCTCAGAGCACGTCTTCCAGCCGCCGCTCGATGGGTGGCGGCTCGCCGTACTTCCACGGCGCTTCCTGGGCGATGATCACCATGAAGGCGACCCCCAGGGAGACCAGGAGGAGCGGGAAGATGGTGACGGTCTTGTAGGCGATCACGGCGATGACCACGGGAATCAGCAGGTGGAGGTGGCTGTAGACCGGGTTGGCCCCCACCTCCCAGACCGACCGCTTCAGCGCGTCCTTCCAGCCCTCGCCCTTCACGATGAGCGCCTCGAGCAGGTAGGGCTGCATGGCCAGGGCGAACGCCACCGCGTAGATCCAGATGAACCGGATCGTCCAGCCGGCCACCGGCGAGAGCAGGGCGCCCCAGAAGTAGGCGTTGGAGTACGCGAAGATGAGCAGCAACGCCCAGCCCGCCTCCCAGATCAGCCCGTTCCGGAGAAAGCGCGGGAGCGCCTTGAAGTACGTCACCATCCGCAGGTCCGCGTCGTTATCCCTGAGCTCGGTGAGGAACCAGTAGAGGGTGAAGGTGGCCGGCCCGACGGGCAGCACGAGCCACGAGAGCGCAGACCAGAACAGGTTGAGCACGATGATCGGCAGCAGGTTCTTCCAGGCAAAGCGCACGGCCTGCTTCCAGGCCTCCAGGGCCGCCCGCATGGCCTCACCTCCCGGGGCAGAGTGACAGGCTCGGCATGCCGGCTACGCCCGGCCGGCGGAGCACACGAAATCGCGGATCTTCGCCAGGGCGGTCTCCCGCACCGCGGCCAGACCCTGGGCCAGGAGTGCGGGCGCCTGCCGGTCCAGCTGCGCCGAGGTCATCCGCTTGAGCCCGCCCATGCCGCCCAGCAGGGCGTTCTCCAGGTCGGTGGCAATGTTCAGCTTGCTGATGCCGCCCCCGGGCAGGGAGATCGCGCGGTGCACCGTCTCCGGCGGCAGGCCCGACCCGCCGTGGAGCACCAGGATCGTATCCGGGCCCACCTCCCGGCGGATGGCGGCCAGACGGTCGAAGTCGATCTTCGGGTTCTTGACGGGGTACACGCCGTGGGCCGTTCCCACCGAGGTGGCCAGGGCGTCGCAGCCGGTCTGCCGCACGAACTCACCGGCCTCGGCCGGGTCGGTGTACATCTCCTCGTCGTCGAGTGTCTCCAGCTGGTCCGTGGTGGTCAGCCGGCCGAGCTCGGCCTCCACGCTCACCCCGTGGGCGTGGGCGTAAGCCACCACCTCTCGGGTGAGCGCCACGTTCTCGGCAAAGGGCTTGCTGGAGGCGTCGATCATCACCGAGGTGAAGCCGGCCTCCACCGCCTGCTCGATCACGGCCATCTCCCAGGTGTGGTCCAGGTGGAGGGCGAAGGGCACGTCGACCTTCAGGTCGCGCACCACCCGCTCCAGCTCCTCCCTGACCTCGGCGGGGGTAAGGGCGAACCAGCCCAGTTCCCGCTGGCTGATCTCGACGATCACGGGCGAACGGGCGGCCATGGCCGCCTCCATCACCGGCCGGATGCAGGCCCGGTAACGGGGGTTGAACGCGGGCACCGCATAGCCCCCGGCCTGGGCCCGGGGCAGGAACTCTGTGAGCGCGAGGCAACCAGGAATCCTCTGCTTCATCGAAGTCACCTACTCTTCCAGTTTGGCCCCGGCGGCCCGCAGGCCGGAGAGGGGGCTGGTCAGCACGGGAATGGCCGGGGGCTGCTCCAGCGAGGCCAGCACCCGGGCGATGGAGGCCTGCGCCAGCACCACCACGTCGGAGCGCTGGAGGAGAGCGCAGAGCGCCTCCTTCACCAGCCGGTCGTGGGTGGCTCCGTCGCCGGCCGACAGGGCGTCGAAGGCGCCCTCGACCACCACGGGCTCCACCGCCACCTCCCGGCCCAGCTCCTCGGCCTTGCGGCGGATGAGCCGAACCGTGGGTTCCAGCGTGGTGCGGACGGTGGCGATCACGCCGATGCGCCGCCCCGACTGCACCGCCTCGGCGGCCATGGGCTCGTCAATGCGCAGGAGGGGCAGCGGGGCGTCGGCCCGGGTGCGGTCCACCACGTCGCCCACCGAAGAGCAGCAGCAGAGCAGGGCGTCGGCCCCGGCCACCTTCGCCTGCGCGAAGTAGGCGCGCATCCGGGCCTCCACGGCGGGCGTTACGCCGCCGGCGGCGATCACGTCCTTGAGCAGGCTGTCGTCCAGGAGGTTGATCACCCGTACCCCGGGCAGTTCCCGGGCCGCCAGTTCGGTCATGGAAGCGACGGTGACCGGAGTGGTGTGCAGGAGGGCGAGGGTCTTGGGCATGGGACATCCTCCCTTTCGGCTAGAACTCGAAGGCGAGCGTGAGCACCTGCCACGGCGCCGCCTCCAGGGCCACGGCGCCGTCTTCGTCCAGGGGCAGCTCGGCGCCCTCCAGCGGCTCTTCCCGGAGGTTCACCAGGTAAGCCCTGGCAGGCCGCCGCGCCGGCCGCACCCATAGGGCCCCGGGGGAGTGCGACTCGTTGACGAAGCGCAGCAGTAGGGCATCCCGGTCCTCGGCCCGCTTGCAGGCGGTGAGCAGCAGATCGCCGGCCACCTCCACCAGCGCCCCCGCGGCCGGCAGGCTCTCCGCCACCGGGGGCAGGTGCGCTCGCATCGGCGCCACTTGGGGAACCAGCGGCACGGCGGTGAGCGGTGCGGCGAAGTCGTGGGCGGCCTTGTAGCTCTGCGCCTCGTCCCAGTCGCCGGCGTGGGGGATGAGGGCGTACTCCGCCTCCACCGGCCCCAGCATCTGCGCGTCCGGCGTCCGCATGGCGGGGCCGGCGCCTCCCACGCGGCTGCCGATGTCGTCCCGGCTCAGCCAGCCCACGGCCCGGAGCAAGGTGAGCCGCACGGTGCCGTCGGGGTCGGCGGCGTATTCAGGGAGGCCCCGGTTGGCGATGGTGAGGCCCCGGGTGCCGTCGGAGACCGAGACAAACGCCAGCTGCGGATGCTCGTCCACGGCGGGCTCGGCGCTGCCCCGCTCTCCCTCGGGCCGGGCGGCGGGCCGCTCCACCACGCAGAAGTGCGACTCGGCGGCGGAGCGGGCCACCGGGGCACCCAGGGAGAAACAGGCGCGCAGCCGGTGGTCGCAGGCGCTGTTCTCGAAGTGGGTGCGGATGTCGACCCGCTTTACCCCGGGCAGCAGCGTCACGTCGCTGTGCAGCACGAAGGGCACGTACCGGGGCGAGCGGCTGGTGCGGTCCTCCGTGAGTCCCTCGGGCAGCGACCAGGCCCAGGTGACGCGCAGGGTGGCCCGGGCAGGGCCGCACTCCACCCAGGTGAGACGCGGCTGCACGCTCCGGGTGGACAGCACCTGGTCGCCCACCGGGCGGGCGTAGTTGTAGGTGTCGCCGGCGTCGCCGCCGTCCTCGAACCAGTTCAGGCCCTCGTAACGCAGGCCGGTCTCCTTGTCGTAGAGCGTGAGGCTGCCGTCCATGGGCGACACGGTCACCTTCAGGAACTGGTTCTCGAGGAGGCCCGGGCCGACGACGAGGCCCGTCGTCGCCGCATCGCCCTTGTCTCTGGCGGCGTCGCCGGCCACGGTGAACAGCCAGACCCGCTCCGGCACCGGCCGCTCCCGGGGCTCGAGGTGGTACCGGCGGTAGCCCAGCTCAGGCACCCCCTCGGCCACGAAGGTGACCAGGGTGCAGTCGTTGGCGGAGCCGGTCACCCAGGGTCCGGGCGGCGCGCCCAGCCAGTCGTACCGCTCCAGCTTGTCGATGGGGGCCTCGCCGGGCCGGGTCTGGAACGGCACCTCCCGGCCGGCGTCGTCCACGAGCCGCCACGTGCGCGGGTCGATGGCCAGGGCGGGGTTGAAGGGCACCGTCACCACGTCGGTGCGGGGCCAGGTGAGCGGGTTGAACACCACCAGCGGCTGCGCGCCTTCCGGCACGCCGGTCCGGTCCACCCGGCGGGCGATGTCCTCCAGGGCGGTCTGCGCCAGGAGGCGGGCCATCTGGTGCGACTCGGCGAAGCGCGTGAGCATCTCCCGGTGCACCTGATCGATGGAGCAGCCGCAGATGGAGTCGTGGGGGTGGTTCTCGATCAGCCGCTCCCAGGCGGTCCAGAGGTAGGTCTGCTCGTACCGGCCCCCCAGCAGCCAGTTCAGGGCCTGCAGCGGCTCGGCGTAGCGCTCCAGGGCGGTCTGGCACTCGTAGTTCTGCCGCTTGAGGTAGAGGCGGGCCGATAGAACGCCGGGCAGCAGATGGGCCTTGCGGCCAAAAGCGCGGCCCTCGCCCCGCCAGACCACCTGGAGCTCCGGGTGCTCGCCCCGCACCGCCGCCACATACTCCTCCAGGGAGCCAAGGCGGTACTCCACTCCCTCGGCGGCGAGCTCCCGGTTGATCTCCTCCAGCAGCCCGGGCAGGCGGGCGTCGCTGGGCAGGTGGTCGCCCCCCATGGGCTCCAGCAGGAAGCGGGTGGTGGCAAACGCCTTCAGGTGGGCCACGGTGCGTCGGGCCCGCTGAACAGCCTCGGCGCGTGTGCGCACCGGGTCGTCCGGGTCGTCGCGGTAGTGGCCGCGGTAGTACTCCAGCGGCAGATAGATGCCGAGGAGCCGCGTGCCGTCGGGGCCCTCCCACCAGAATTCGGACTGCATCGCCGCCGGGAACTGGGCGGCGTTGTAAGGACGGGCAAAGCGGTAAACGTCGGGGTGGCCGTGGTATCCGTCGCCGGCGGGATGGCCCACCGGCGGCGCGCCGAAGCCCCGCCAGACCACGGCGCTGTCGATGCCGAAGCCGGCCAGGATCACCGGCATGCCGGCAGAGTGGCCGAACTGGTCAGGCAGGTAGCCGACCCGGCTGGTCCGGACGCCCAGCTCCCGGGCGGTCCGCTCCCCCAGCCAGAGGTTGCGGATGTGCGCCTCGGCGCTCACCAGGAACTCGTCGGGCAAGATGTGCCACGGCCCTACCGCCAGCCGCCCGGACCGGATGAGCCCCACCAGCCGCTCCCGGTTCTCGGGCCGCACGGCGAGGTAGTCCTTGAGCACGATGGTCTGCCCGTCCAGGGTGAACCGGAAGGACGGGTCACGATCGAGGTTCTCCAACAACTGGTCGATCACGTTCACCAACCGGAAACGGAACTGCTGGTAAGTGGACCACCACTCCCGGTCCCAGTGGGTGTGGTGGTACATGATCACCTGGGTCTTCTGCTGGGCCATGGCATCACACCCCTTCCATTCTCGGCCTGGCATCGCCCGGGCCGGCGGCCAGACCCCGGCCCCGCCCGGTTTTCTAGCGAAGGTCCGCCCAGGCCGCGGCGAACAGCTGCCGCAGTGCGGCGTAGTCCTCCTCTTCCAGAGCCTCCATGGTGTCCAGGGCCGTGGCGAAGTAGAGCGAGGGCACGCCCAGTTCCGGCTGCACCTGCAGGTACTCCCGCCAGGCGGCCCGACTGGGCATGGGCCAGTTGTCGGTATCGATGAGGTGGTGGGGCAGTGCGGCCCGCGCGACCCGGGCCCGGTGCCGCATCTGCGCCACCACGGGGCTGCCGGTGTTGATGTCGTTCAGCCGGATCATGTCGGTGACCCGGGCGAAGTAGGGGTTGGGCGTGTGGGTCATCACCAGGGCGTCGGGCTTCACGCGCTTGGCCTCATCGTGGAGGATCCAGAGCAGTCGGTAGAGCAGCTCCACTCCCCACTCCCGGCCGTGGCGCCTCAAACCCGGGCCGCTGGGGGTGCGGGCCGAAAAGTCTACCTTGAAGCCGTCGGCGTCGTAGCCCTGGGACGACAGCATGAGGCGCACCGCCCGGCGGAGGGTCTCCTCGTAGGCGGGATTGGAGGGGTCGGCGGCCACGGGAAGCCCGGCCGAGTTGGTCACGCACTGGTCGGCAGGCAGGCCCTCGGGGTCCCAGGCTTTCCACCAGAGCAGCACTCGCTGCCCGGCGTTGTGGCGTCCGGCGATCCAGCCCTTCAGGTCCGGCCACTTGGCCGGGTCCGCTTCGCCGAGGGCATAGGCGGCCGCCCACTTGTCGTCGAGCACCACGATGCCCGGCCGGAGGCCGTGGGACTCCAGTGCGGCCAGGAATCGGTCGTAGTTCGCCTGGTTGGCCAGCGCCGGCGCCCGGGTCCCGGTGAGGTTCGCCAGGTGACACTGCGCGCCCCAGCCGCAGAAGATGGGCTCCCGCCACCAGCCCGGCAGGTCGGCGGGTTGGCCCACGTCCACCAAACCCCGGCTTACCAGTTCGGTGACGTACCGCTCCAGGCCCGCGTAGGGGTCGGGCTGGTTGAAGAGAAAGAGAACGCCCGGCGAGACGAACTCGCCGTCCACGGCCGTCTGCCCTTCGTAGGCGAGCCGGAGCGAGAACCCATCCTCCATCCCGTCGTAGTGGAAGCCGGTGAACAGGTGCTCGCCGGGCCGCACGATCAGGCCGGCCATGATCCACGGGCCGGCGGGGAGGTCGGGCTGATCGCCCGGCGAACCGGCCACCCGGCCGCTGCAGGCCCTGTTGGGAGCTTCGCCGGGAGCGCCGTCGGTCGGGTCCGCGCCGCCCTGGTCGGCGGCCACGGAAGCGGCGCGCAAGACCCCGGCGCCGGCCACCGGCGTCCGGGAGAAGCCGTAGCAGAAAGGCGCAGGGGTAAAAATCCAGTGCCGCCGGCCCGGCAGGGCGCCGGAGCCGCACACGTCGATCAGGGTCGGCTCAGAGGCGGGGATGGCCCGCCGCTCCGATCCCCAGGGCTCGGGGTTGAAGACCGAACGGAACTGCGCTCCGCTCAGGAAGAAGCCGCTGCCGTACCGGAGTGCGCCGGAGTAGTAGCCGCCGAAGAGGTGCAGGTCGGTGATCCGGCCGGCGCCGGCCACTTCCAGGTGCGCTTCCAGCGACTCCTCCCGGCACCGGAGCACCAGCGCCTTCCGCGCCCAGTGGCTGCTGACGGCCCGCACGGTCACCCGCACGCCGCCGTCCCCGTCTGCCACCTCCGGAGACTCCAGGCGGGCCGTCTCGTCCAGCCCCTCCCGGGTGTGCAGGCTGCCGCCCAGGAACAACTCCGCCCAGCGGTTGCCCGCCGCGTCCTCCAGCACCGCGAACGGGCGGTCGGCCGGAAGATGGAGCCGGTACGTGGCCGCCTCCACCAGGAGCCCGCCTTCGCGCTCTGTCACCTTGACCATGATGCTCTCTCCCTGCATGAGTGAAGTTCCGGGATGCCTCGCCCATGGCATCCTGCCGCCGTACCCGTCGTCCCTGGGAACCAAGCCGGGCCGTCGGGCGGTGCACGGCCCAGGCGGGCCGTGCAGTGGCCGGAGCGGGGGATGGCGAGACCAGCGGCGAATCCCGGTTCTTTCTCTGCTGCCGATAGGATATCCCGGAGACTTTGTCTAACACCTATAGTAAGTGGTGGTTCGCTCACGCCCCTGGGAAATCCTCTCGCCACGCGCCGATTGTGACGACCTCTCGAGGAGGTAGCGACGTGCAAGACAAGCGCAGCAAGGACCTGACGTTCATCATGGTAGGCCACGCCCACATCGATCCGGTCTGGCTCTGGGACTGGCGCGAAGGGTACGAGACGGTGAAGGCCACCTTCCGCTCCGCCCTCGACCGGCTGCGGGAGAATCCGGACATGGTCTTCGTGCACAGTTCCGCTGCCCACTACGCCTGGATGGAAAACCACCCCGAACTGCTGGCTGAGATCCGGGAGGCCGTGGCCCGGGGCCAGTGGGAGCCGGTGGGCGGCTGGTGGGTGGAGCCGGACGCCAACATCCCCTCCGGCGAGTCCCTCGCCCGGCAGGGGCTCTACGGGCAGCGCTACTTCCAGAAGGTGCTCGGCCGCAGGGCGAAGGTGGCCTTCCTGGCCGACACCTTCGGCCACCCCCACACCCTGCCGCAGCTCTTCCGGCAGGCCGGGCTGGAATCTTTCCTCTTCATGCGGCCTGGGGCAAGCGAACTCGACCTGCCGTCGAACCTTTTCCGCTGGCGCTCTCCCGACGGCTCAGAGGTGCTGGCGGCCCGGGTGGAGTGCTACAGCACGAACCCGGTCTACGTGCAGATGTCGCTGGCCCGCAACCTGGACTGGCGGCCGGCGGACGCCCGGGTCTGGGTTCACCTCTTCGGCGTGGGCAACCACGGCGGCGGACCGACCAGGAAGGCCATCGCCTCGATCCGGGAGGCCAACGCCTCCCCCGACTGGCCCACCCTTCGATTCGGGTCGCTCTCGTCTTTCTTCGCAGCGCACGCCGGACGGACCGACGTGCCGGTCCACGCCGGAGAACTCCAGCACCACGCCCGGGGCTGCTACAGCGCCCACTCGGGCATCAAGGCATGGAACCGGCAGGCGGAGTCGGCCCTGCTCACCGCCGAGCGGTGGGCGGTGCTCGCCTCCTTCTATGGCCTGCCCTACCCGGCGGACCGGCTGGAGCACGCCTGGCGGTTGCTTCTGTTCAACCAGTTCCACGACATCCTGGCGGGCACGGCGATTCCCGATGCCTACGAAGACGCCCGCCGCGAACTGGGTGAGGCGATCGCGATCGCCGACCGGACTGGCTACGCCGCCCTGCAGGTGATCGCACAGCGCATCGACACCCGGCGGGGCGGCCGCCCGGCGACGGAGATCGAGCCCATCCGGCGGGTGCGCTGGACCCCCGAGCGCTGGACCGTAGACCTGGGCGACGGCACGCCCGTGGTGGTCTTCAACCCGAGCCCCTGGCCCCGCACCGAGGCCGTGGCGGTGGAGCTGAACGAGTGGGGCACCGACGACCTGAAGGTGCTGGACGACCAGGAGCGCCCCGTGATCCACCAGTTGGGCCGTCCGGACTCCGTCACCGCCAACCGGCCCCGGGTGCTCTTCACGGCCGAGGTGCCGGCGTTCGGCTACCGGGTCTACCGGGTGGTGGACGAGCCTGCGGCGCCGGTGCCGGAGGGCGGGCTCACGGCCTCGCGGGAGGTCCTGGAGAACCGCTGGTGGCGGCTCGAACTGGACCTGACCACCGGCACCCTGAAGGCGCTGTGGGACAAGTCCCGGGGCCTGCAGCTGCTGGCCGGCGCCGGCGCCCGGCTGCTGGTGGTGGCGGACCCGTCCGACACCTGGGGCCACGGCGTGACGGCCCTGCGACACGAGGTCGGAGCCTTCTCCTGCGTCCGGGCAGAGCTGGTGGAGGACGGTCCGGTGCGGGCGACGTGGCGGATCACGTACCGATGGACGGGCGGGTTGGGCCTCCACTCCACCGCCCGGCAGGAGATCAGTCTCTTCCGGGACAGTCCGGTAATCGAAGGGCGCCTGACGGTGGACTGGCACGACCGGCAGCGGGCGCTCAAGCTCGCCTTCCCCTTCGCCCTCGACGAGGCATGCGCCACCTTCTCGGTTCCTTACGGCCACGCCGTCCGCCCGGCAGACGGCCAGGAGGAGCCGCTGCAGCAGTGGCTGGATGTGACCGGCTTCGTGCGGGACGCCCGGGGCAACCGGCTCCGGGCGGGCGTGGCCCTGCTGAACGACGGCAAGTACGGCGGCGACGTGCTGGGAGGCGAGGCCCGCCTCACCCTCCTGCGCAGCCCGGTCTACGCCCACCACGATCCGCACCGGCTGGAAGAGGGCGTGGAATACCGCTACCAGGACCAGGGGGAGCAGACGACCCGCTGGCGGCTGGTGCCGCACGCCGGCTCCTGGGCCGATGCCGGCGTGGTGCAGGCGGCCCACGACCTGAACACGCCGATGGCCGTCATCCGGGAGTATGCTCACCCGGGTGAACTGCCGAAGGCGGCCAGCTTCGTCACGGTCGATCCCCCCGACCAGGTGGTGGTGACCGCCCTGAAGCAGGCCGAGGAGGGCGAAGATCTCATCCTGCGGCTCTACGAGCCCGCCGGCCGTCCGGCGCGGGCCCGAGTCAGCATCCCGCTGGCGCAGGCCGCCTTTGCCATGGAGGCCGGGCCGTACCAGATCAAGAGCTACCGCATCAGCCGCACCGGGGAAGTGCGGGAGGTCAACATCCTGGAGGAGTAGGCGCAACAGCAACGGCCCCGGCAGTTCGCCGGGGCCGTGCCATTCGGCCGTGTGGAGCCTAGAGCTCCAGCTGGATGATATTCCCCTCCACGATGGTCTTGATGCCCATCTGCTCCAGCACGCTCACCGGGACCAGCGTGCGGTCGTTGACGATGTACGCGTTCTCACCGGCGGTCACCGTCACCGCGTTGCCCCAGGGCATCGTGACCGAAGCCGTCCGCGTCTCCTGGTTCCACTCCACCAGCCCGCCGTACAGTTCGGCGACCCAGCGGAACGGCACGTAGATCCCGTCTTCCTTCAGCTCGGGTGCGACGTCGATTTCCTGGGAGCGGCCCGCGATGAAGAGCGCCGGCTTGCCGACCTCGAGGCTGACGCCCTTCACGTACAGGATGCGACCCTCGGTGCGCGGGGCGATGGTGCCGTCCCTCTCAACGGCGCTCATCACCAGCGGGGTGACCAGCGGCGCGGAGGCGGCGTCGACCAGGACCTTGTCGTTCTGGAACATGGTGTAGCCGTCACCGCCCCCGATCAGGTAATCGTTGGCGGCGAACTTGTAGGTAGCCTCGGGATCGAGCGGCTTGTCACCGACCATGATGTCGCTCACCCGCTCGCCCACCGGCTTGGTCGGATCCACCTTGAAGCTGATGCCGGACACCTGCGGGAAGCGGCCGTGGCCCTCTTCAACGGTGCTCACGCCCAGCTCCAGGGCCTCCTTGATCTGCGCACCGGTGGCCTCCACCATGAGGACGTAGTTGGTGAACGGCAGGATGTCCACGATGTCCTTCTTCGTCAGCGGACCGGGCTCGAAGATCCTGTCCGCCCGGATGTTGCCGCCGTTGGTGATCGTCACGTCGGCGCCCAGCGCCTCACGGGTGACGTCGCTGATGTAGTTGCCGAGGGCCGTCTCCCGCAGGCGGTTGTTGGACTTGACGGCATCCAGCGGAACCTTCGTCTCGCCGACCACGGCGCCGAACTTCTCATTCAGCAGCCGGGTGTACTCGTCGATCACCGCCTGGATCTCCGGATCGGCCGGGGTCTCCGCGGTGATCTCGTGGCGGGTGAACCGATGGCCCACCACGTCGCCGTCCTGCACCAACAGGGTCAGCTCGCCGACGTAGTCGTACTCGTCGCCCACCCGGGAGATGATCGTGTCGTTGATGACCTTCGGCTGCTCCAGGTCGGCCGCGGCGCAGTGGTCGCCCACGATGGCGTCGATGCCGTCCACCTCGGCGGCCAGCGCCTCGGCGTCGGGCCCGCAGATGTGGGCGAGCAGAACGGTGACCTCAGCGCCATCGGCCTTCATCTTGGGCAGGACAGCGTTCATCGCCTCCGCGTAGTCGAGGATCTCGACGTTAGGGCCGGGGGAGGAGATCTCCGCGGTGTCCTTCGGGGCCAGGCTGGTGAAACCGACCTTGACGCCGTTCACGTCCAGCACCACGTACTCCTTGATGCCCACCTCGGCGCCGAAGACCTCGCCGGTCCGCTTGTCCTTGAGGTTGGCGTTCACCCAGGGGAAGTTGGACTTGGGAACCTGGGCCAGCAGGTTCTCCGGACCATCATCGAAGTCGTGGTTGCCGATGCCCTCCACCGCCAGGCCCAGGCGGTTGAAGACATCGATGGACTGGGCGCCCTTGAACTCGCTGGAAAGAAGCGAGGTGCCCAGGTCGTCGCCCACGCCCACCCAGACGGCCCCGGGCTGACGGGAGCGGATCTCGTTGATGATGGTGGCCTTCTGCGCCATGCTCTTGCCTTCGCTGTCCACCAGGTTCCCGTGCATGTGGGTGTCGTGGATGATGGTCACCTCAACCACGGGAGCCTCGTCGGCCGCGTAGACCGGGTACGAGAACGACACCACGGCCATGACAGCCGCAACCAGGACCGAGAGGAACCGGAACCGCCGCATGCCATCTCGCCTCCTGCCGGTTAATGGATTCCTGGTATTGATGATAGCATGAGTTGTACGACTCCAATAGATCATGGCTGAAAATGATCAATAGAGGCACCGGGACCACCCAGCGGCCCCATCTCACTAGCCCGTTCGTCCCAGCGCCGGACTCGAACCCATCCGGGCCGAGTCCGCTCATCCCAGGCGCGCCCGCGTGCAGCCCCGGCTGTGCAGGGCCGCCAGCCAGGCCGCCTTCTGCGCCTCCGCGGCCGTAGGCAGCCCGGCGAGCGGCGCCCGCTGCCCCACACGCAACGCCTTGTGGTGGCCCATGGCGTGGTACGCCATGATCTCCACGCCGGCGAGGCCGGGGTAGCGGCGGGCCAGGGCGGCGATGCCGTCCAGGTGCGCCGGGTCGTCGTTCACCCCCGGGACCAGCGGGCAGCGCAGGATGACGCGGGCGCCCGCCTGCATCAGGGCGTCCAGGTTGGCGAGGATGTCCTCGTTCCCCGCCCCGGTCAGCCGTCTGTGAAGGGCAGGGTCGGTGGCCTTGTAGTCGTACAGGAACAGGTCCACATAAGGTGCGATGGCGGCGTACTGTTCCCAGGGCGCGTGCCCGCACGTGTCCAGGCAGACGTGCAGCCCCTCCGCCTTCGCCGCCCGGGCCAGCGCCAGGGCGAAGTCGAACTGGGCCATGGGCTCGCCGCCCGAGAGGGTAAGGCCGCCTCCGGAGCGCCGGTAGTAGGCCTGGTCCCGCATCACCTCGGCCAACACGTCTTCTGCGGTGCGCTCCCGGCCCAGCACCGCCACGGCCGGGTAGGGGCAGCGATCGAACGTGGACGGGTCGATCGCGGTGCGGTCGTGCAGCACCGCACCGTCCGGGCCCAGGCTGACGCCGTTCGGGCACTCGTGCCCCTCCTGCAGGCAGAGGGTGCACTTGCCGTAGTCGAAGGAGTACTGCACCCGCCGCTGCTGCGACTCGGGGTTGTGGCACCAGAGGCAGCGCAGCGGACAGCCCTTCAGGAAGACCGTGGTGCGAATTCCCGGCCCGTCGTGGAGCGAGAAGCGCTGCACGTCCAGGATCAGGCCCGTGGCCATCGCCCGCACCCCCTAGTACAGCGTGCGGCTCAGAATCTCCAGCTGCACGTCCCGCTCCAGCCGTACGAAGCGTGCGGTGAAGCCACCCACCCGCACGAAGATGTGCGGGTACTTCTCGGGCTCCCGCATGGCCGCTTCCAGGTCGCCCCGGCTCACCACGGTGATCATCACCTGCGTGCCGCCGTTTTCGAAGTACGTCTCCAGCAGGGCCATCAACTCGGGCAGCCGGGTCGTGAAGAGCTCGCGGCTCAGCTTCAGGTTCTGCACGGCGCCGGCGTGGAGGGACGGATCGAGCTTCACCAGCGAGTTGAGCATGGCCGTGATCCCGCTCCGGTCGCTGCCCCCGGACGGGTTGTTGGCATTCGCCATGGGTGCACCGGCGCGGCGGCCGTCGGCGGAGGCGGCGGTGCGGCGGCCCAGCACGGTGTTGGCCGAGTTGTTGATGATCACCGGCAGGTAGGTGTCAAGCCCGGGCCGCCCGGCCTGTGCCGAAATCGTCCCGCAGACGTGCCGGTAGACCCGCAGCAGCATCGCGTCGGCCACGTCGTCGTCGTTGCCGTACTTGGGGCACTCCGCCAGGTGCCGCTGCAGGGGCCGCCGGCCGGCGAAGTCTGCGTCCAGCGCCGCCACGAGCTCGGGCAGCGTAAGCCGCCTCTCCTCGTAGACCACCTGCCGGATGGCCGCGAGGCTGTCGGCTGCGTTGACCAGGCCGTAGACCTCCAGCGTGCCGCCCAGGGCGCGCACGCCGCCGTCGAACATCCCCCGGCCCCGGGCGATGCAGTCGTCATACAGCAGCGCCGTGAGCAAGAACGGCCCGGCCTTGGCCGCCTCTTCGTGCACCAGCACCTGGAACTGGGCGCAGACGCGCACAAAGTGCTCCACCTGCCGCCGGTACGCTTCCCACAGATCCTCGAAGCGGGTAAACCCGGCCGGATCGCCGGTCCCGAGCCCGATCGGCGCGCCCGTGATGCCGTCGTGCCCGTTGTGGAGGGCCGCTTCCAGGGCCTTCAGGAGGTTGAGCACCCCGTTGGGGGAGCCGTACGAGGCATGGTCGAGCACGTACTCGCCGCAGGAGAAGGGCATGTACTGTGCAGCCTCCGCCTCGGAGACACCGAACGCCCGGGCCACGGCGGGGACGTTGACGTCGTCGTTGTAGAGAATCGGGTAGGTCCGCCCCTCGCCGATCACCTGCAGGGCCTTCTCCCACAGGGCGGGATTCATGCCCCTGTAGCAGCGCAGCGTCACCTGCGGCTCGGTCTCCCGCACGGTGCGGGTGGCCTCCATGGCCAAGAGGGCGAAGCGGTCGGCGTTGACCTCGTTCCGACGGCCCCGTCCCCCCAGGATCACCCGGCCGTCGAAAATCAGCTTGCGGGCCCGGATCAGCCGCCAGAGCGACTGGAGCATGGCGAGCGCCTCCGCCTCGGTGATGCGCCCCTCGTCCAGGTCGCGGGCGAGGAAGTCCCCCAGGTAGACGTCCATGCGCCCGTAGTTCCGGTGGCCCGAAAGCAGGGCCCAGAGCCAGGACAGCTGGATCGCCTCCCGCAGGGTGGCGGGGGGCGCCTCAGCAACGCGCCGGAGCACGGCTGCCATCTCCAGGTCGGTGCGCCCGGCGGCCGTCGCCTCGACCTGGTCGGCGTACCAGCAGCAGACGTCGGCCACCAGGTCGAGCGCCATCTCCATCCCGGTGTAGACTTGCTGCGCATCGGGGTCGTCAGTGTGGACGGCCTTGTGGCGCCGGACCTCCTCCCGGAGCCCGGGCAGGCCCAGCCGCACCAGCTTGTCGAAGTCCAGGCAGCCTCCCAGCATGCGGTAGATCGGGTAGGCGACGGCCGGGCCGACTTCCCAGTTCTCCACGCTGAGCCAGCGGGCCAGCTCCGGCGTGAAGCGGGCCCGCACTCGCGCGGCCGAGGCCTCCCGGGCCCAGAAGGCCCGCATCTCCGCCACCTGTGCGCGCTCCTCCGGATCCAGGTCCTTTCCGGCCAGCGCACGGTCCAGCCGGTCGAGCATGCAGAAGTAGCCAAAGCCGCCATCTTGCGGGGAGAAGCCGACGGCCCCGAACTCGATGCGGCCTGCGAAGAGGTCCCCCTGCTCGGGGGGCCGCAGGATTGCCGGAAACTGGGCCCGGAGGCAGCACGCCTCGCGGATGGCGGGATGGTCGTGCTGGTGGCGCCGGTAGGTCTCGGTGAACTGCAGTTCCATCGCGAACTTCGCCACGGTTGATCGCCCCCCGACAAAGCTCCAGGACTGTTATACTGCACACGTACTTTTTAAGTCTTGTTATGGCTTGACGGCCGGTTGTACGCTGTTGATGATGCGAAGGTGATGGCCGTGCTCACGCTGCGGGAGGCCCACACGTTCGATGCGGCGACCGAGGTGCACTACGCCTGTCTGCGGTCGATGCGGGTGCTCTCCGAGCCCCACGACCACGACTTTTTCGAGATCTTCCTCGTCACGCGGGGACAGATCTGCCACCTGGTCAACGGCGAACGTCAGCTCCTGCAGGAGGGCGCACTGGTGCTGGTGCGCCCCACCGACTGCCACTGCTACGAGAAGGTGGACGGGGCGGAGCTGGAGCTCATCAACCTCGCCTACTCCAGCCGCACGCACCAGGCCATCACCTCCTTCCTGGGCGCCGGTCCGGTGCCCGAGGGCCTGCTCACCGCCGACCTTCCGCCGCACCGCCAGCTCCCGCCGGAGGAGCGGGAGACGCTGGCGGAGCGCCTCCGGCGGCTCGGACCCGTGCCCGCAACGGACAAGCCCCGGTGGAAGGCCGCGGTGCGGGCCCTGCTGGCCGACATCTTTGCCCGCTACTTCGCCGGGCCCGCCGAGGCGCTGCCGGCGCGACCGCCGGCGTGGTTCACGGTGCTGGCCCGGGCGATGGCGGAGCCGGAGAACTTCACCGCCAGCCTGCCGCGCCTCCTGGCGCTTTCGCCCGTGAGCCAGGAGCATCTCTCCCGCACTGTGCGCCGGTACACCGGCAAGACGCCCACGGAGTGGCTGAACGAGATGCGCCTGCAGTACGCCGCCTGGCTCCTGATGAGCGGGGACGAGCTAGTGACGGAGGTGGCGCTGCAGGCGGGGTTCGAGAACCTGAGCCACTTCTACCACCTCTTCCGGCGGGCGTACGGCGTCTCCCCGGCCCGGTACCGGCGGGCCACCCGGCGGGTGGTGGCACCGGCCCGGTGAGCCAGCGACTTCGGGTGCCGCGACCAGGAATCAGTCGGACTTTGTCTAATGGTTGTAGTAACTGCCTGTGCGCGTGGGAGGGGCAGTCTCCCCACCCTCGCACGACTCTCCGGAAGAAGGTGTGACCGTGATCCTCTACCTCGTGCGCCACGGCCAGTCCGAAGGCAACATCGTCACCTACGACGTCCCCGACGGCCACCTGACCCCCCTCGGCCGACAGCAGGCCGCAGAGACCGCCAGCCGCCTGGCGGAGGAGGGTCTGGACCTGCTGATCTCCAGCCCGCTCCGCCGCGCGCTGGAGACCGCCCGGGCCACCCGGGAGCGCACCGGCCTGCCGCTGGAGGTCTGGCAGCGGCTCTGGGAGTACCGAGACATCGAACCGGCGCAGTTCCTGGGTCGACGCGGCGTGCTGGAGATCTGCCCGGGCGCGCAGTGCGACGACGACCTGCCCGAGGACGGGTTCGAATGCGGCTGGGAGACGCCCGAGACCGCGCACGCCCGGGCGTTGGAGATTTTCGACCGCCTCCGCCGCCGTTTCGGCGCCACCGACAAGAAGGTGGCCGTCTTCGCCCACGGCACCTTCAACGGCTTTCTGCTGATGGCCATGATGGGGCGGCCGTGGCATCCGGGGTGCTGGATCGAGCAGCGCAACTGCTGCATCAACCGCGTCTACATCGACCCGGAGCACGTGTGCATCCTCTCCATCAACGACGTGTCCCACCTCAGCCAGCCCACCCTCTAGCCGACGGTCCGAAGCAAAGGAGGATGCAGCACATGATGCGCTTTCCGGACGGGTTCCTCTGGGGCGTCGCCACTTCCGCGTACCAGATCGAGGGCGCGGTGCGGGCGGACGGGCGGGGCGAGTCCATCTGGGACCGGTTTGCCCACACCCCCGGCAATACCGTGAACGGCGACACGGGCGATGTGGCCTGCGACCACTACCACCGGTTCGCCGAAGACGTCGCCCTCATGGCCGACCTGGGTTACAAGGCCTACCGATTCTCCATCGCCTGGCCCCGCATCCAGCCCACGGGCAGGGGGCCCGCCAACCCGAAGGGTCTCGATTTCTACCGCCGCCTGGTGGATTGCCTGCTGGAGCGGGGGATCACCCCAATGGTCACGCTGTACCACTGGGACCTGCCCCAGGCGCTCCAGGAGGAGGGGGGCTGGCTGAACCGGGACACGGCCGAGCGCTTCGGCGACTTCGCGTCGCTCATGTTTGAAGCTCTGGGCGACCGGGTCCAGCTCTGGCTCACCCACAACGAGCCCTGGTGCGCCTCGATGCTGGGCCATTTCCGCGGCGTCCATGCTCCGGGGCTGCGGGACCTGCGGGCGGGCGTGATCAGCTCGCACCACATCCTGCTCTCCCACGGGCGGGCCGTCGCGGCCTTCCGCTCCGGCGGCTACCGGGGCCAGATCGGCATCGCCCCGAACCTGCTGCCCAACTATCCGCTCACCGACTCAACCGCCGACCGAGAGGCCACGCGGATCTCCGACGGCTACGTGAACCGCTGGTTCCTCGACCCGGTGCTGAACGGCCGGTACCCGGCGGACATGCTCGAGTTCTACGGCCGGGTGGTCGGGCCCCTGGACTTCATCCGGGAAGACGATCTGGCGGCGATGGGCGCGCCGGTGGATTTCCTCGGCATCAACTACTATCGCCGCCGTACCATCGAAGCAGACCCCACATCGGAACTGGGCTTCAAGGTGCACGACATCGTCCCCGGCACCCCCACCACCGTCACCGGCTCCGAGATCGTTCCCGAGTGCCTCTACGACCTGCTCCTGTGGGTAAAGGCCCATTACGGCGACGTGCCGCTCTACATCACTGAGAACGGGATGGTGCGGGACGACCAGATCGGCCCCGACGGGCAGGTGCACGACCCCGAGCGCATCGACTTCCTCCGGCGCCACGTGGCGGCCGCCTACCGGGCCATCGAGGCAGGCGTGAACCTCCGGGGCTTTTTCGCCTGGTCCTTCATGGACAACTTCGAGTGGGCCTTCGGCTACAGCCAGCGGTTCGGGCTGGTCTACGTGGACTACGCCACGCAGCGGCGCATCCCCAAGGACAGCGCCCGCTGGTGGGGCGAGGTGGCCCGCCGCAACGGACTGGATGACGCTGACGCGGCACTGGCCGAGCAGCCCCTCGTCGCCGGCCACAGCGGGGCGGCGCCAGACCGGCCCATGTTTACCGAACGGGAGGGGTAACCCTACCAGAGGCTCAGCGTCATCTGCACGGTTCTGGTCCTCCTGCCAATGCGCTCCCCGCCCCTGGTGAGAGGGCGCTGGTCCTACCGCGCCTACTGCCCCGCTCGCCTCGCCGTGCTCGCCGCCAGCGCGCTGGCGAAGGGCGCATGAGGGCTTCGGCCCGGCCCTCTCCCCCCCGGACCGCGAGGAGTTGCAACTACCCATCTCAGGGGAGTGATGCCCATGGCCCGCTTCACCGTCACCGAGACCACCTGGTCCGGCGTGCCCGCCCTGCGGCTGTGCGACGACGACGCCCACACCGTCGCCACGCTGGTACCCGGGTTTGGCGGCAACCTGATCTCCCTCACCGACCAGGGGGAGGAACTGCTGCGTACCGCCCCCGACGCGGAGGCGCTGCGTGCGAAACCCACCCGCTGGGGGATTCCCGTGCTCATGCCCCCGAACCGCATCGCCGGCGGCCGGTTCCGGTTCAACGGGCGAGAGTACCAGCTGGAACTGACCGACTCGTCCGGGCTGCACCACAACCACGGCTTCCCGGTGCGCCGACCGTGGCAGGTAGCCGCCACCGGCACGGCCCCGGGCGCCTCCGCCACCATCCGCTTTGCGGCGGCCGACCACCCGGACGTCATGGCGCAGTTCCCCCACCCCTTTGTGCTGGAGCTGACCTACACCCTGGAAGGCCGCACCCTGCGCTGCCGCCCGGTGATCCGGAACCTGGGCGAGGAGCCGATGCCCTTCGGGCTGGGCTTCCATCCCTACTTCCTGGCCCCGCAGGAGGAGGAGATCTTCGTCAGGCTCACCCCCGGCCGCCTGTGGGAGATGCAGGAGTGGATGCCCACCGGGCGGTTCCTCGAGCCGCAGGGAACCTACGATCTGTCCACCTGGCAGCCGGCGCACGCGGTGACCCGCGGCGAGGGTTACGCCGTGGCCGCGCCCGAACCCGACGGCTGGAGCCGGTTCGAACTGGCCAACCGCACCACGGGCCGCACGCTCGCCCTGCGTGCCGCCCCCGCCTACCGGCACTGGCTCATCTTCAACGGGTTCGCCGGCAGCTTTAGTGCGGAGCCCTACACGTGCATGACCAACGCCTTCAACCTCGACCTCGACCCCGCCGTCTCAGGCATGGCCGCCCTGGCGCCCGGAGAGGAGCGCCGGGACCTGGAGTGGGAGTTGACCTGGTCGGAGCGGGCGCAGTAAGTAGAGACGGGCGCTGGAGATCAGCCATCCGGCTGACTCTCCAGCGCCCGTCGAACTACCGCAGCCCCGAATCCCTCGCTGTGCCGGGGCAGGTACGCCCCGGCCGTTATCGTGGCAGCCAAGATCCGCTCAGGGCAGAGCCAGCTCCCCCTACCGGGGTTCCACCTGCCGCAGGACGGCATTCGCCGCGGCAAGCCCGCGGTAGGCTGCTTCGAGGTTGTTAGATTTGAACCGGTGCTGCTCCATGATGACCATCACCAGCCAGATGCCCTTGTAGGCGACCGCCCGGATTCGGGCCTGCTCGCGCGGGTGTGCCGCAGCCGCCCGTGATCAACAGGACGACCACCGGCCGTCTCCTACTCCTCCGGCAACCCGAGGTCGATGCCCCACTCCGCCTCATACCGCGCCGCCTCCTGCGCGGCGTACAGCACGGCACCCACGCTCCAGGCGTGGGAGAGGGTGAGCAGCATCCCCTTGGGCTGGAAGCAGTTCGTGTTGTAGTAGCGCTCGGTCACCATGCCCTTGTAGGCGTTGAAGTCGCCATCTTCCCTGGCGATGAACTGGAGGAAGCAGGCCAGGTTGTCGCGGGTGCGCTCCAGGTAGTAGTCGTCGCCGGTGTGGCGCCAGAGCCGCAGCATCTCGGGCAGGGCGATCAGGCCGTAATTGTGCAGATGCTGGTTGGAAGGCGAGGCCAGGTCGGCGCCCCGGGACCGGAAGTCGAACTGGGCCAGCATAGTGTGTGTCGGGAAGGCGAGGTTGTAGGTCCAGCGGAACGTCATGGTCCAGTCGGCGGCATCCCGGGCCACGGCCAGCCACTGCGGGTCGCCGGTCTCCTCGTAGAGCCGCACGTAGGCGATCACCGCGTTGTAGCCGTCCTCGCTGGTGGGGCAGAGGTGCACGTCCTCCGGCGCACCGTAGAGGAAGGCCTCATCCACGAACCGCCGGTAGTACTGGCCAGCCCGCAGGGCCGCGTCCCGGAAGCGCGCGGCCAGGGCCCGCACCGCCTGCGCCCTGCCTCCGGCCGACGGCTGGGCCAACTCTGGCGACTGGCCCCCCATCCCGTGCAGGGCCGCCGCATGCGAGCCGCACCCCGCCGAGCACAGGGCCCCGTCAAGCGCCCCGCACTCCACCGGCGGCCGGGCATCCCCGCCGGACGGGACCCCCTCCTGCGTCAGCGCGTCCGCCACCTTCTCCATGACTTCCGCCGCTTCCAGCAGCGCGGCGATCCACAGGAGGCCGCCTGCGCCCTCCCAGTCCATCACCTCGCCGGACTCGGCGTGGTAGTATGCCCCCAGGGCGCCGTCGGCCCGCTGCACGCGGCAGACGTAGAGCAGGTTCGACAGCACGGCCGCCGCCCAGGCGGGGTGGTTCACCCCCCGCTCCTGCTCCGCCGCCAGGGCGCGCACCATGAAGAGTGTCGCCTCGGCAATCGTGCGGGCGTGGACCCAGCCCTTGTGGGGGGTCCACCCCTGGCTCCAGCCGCGGCCCTGGCGCCACTCGCCCCAGAAGATCCCCGCCGGGGCGAGGCCGGAGGCGATCTTGTCCATCACCGCCACCGCCGCCTCCACGTACTCCTCCCGGCCGTGGGTGCGCCCGTACTCCAGCAGGGCGTGGAGCCACGGCGTGCCGCTCACCCAGCCCACGTGCATGTTGAGCCGGTCCTGCGCCCCGCTTTCGCGGTCGAAGGGGGCCGTCTCGCACAGGATGGCCAGGTCGGGCTTATAGTGCCAGCGGTAGAGACCGTACGCGGTCAACCCGGCGGCCCGGCGCAGCCCCATCCAGGGCCGCAGCGGGTGAGCGGCCCGATCCAGCCGGTAGAGCTGCCGCACGAAGGGGGCGTAGGCGTGAGGCTCCGACCCGCCGACCCAGACCCGGAAGCGCAGGAGCACCTCCTCGCCGGGGGAGAAGCGGTGGCGGGGGCGGTCGGCCGGCCCCGGCGTGCCGGGGGCCAGGTAGGTGACCGGTTCCTCCCGGAAGGGGAAGTCCAGCCAGATCCTCGTACCGTCTGCGTTCCCCGCGAAGCCCACGCCGGTGATGCCCAGCGGGCTCGTCTCGGCGGTGGACAGCGCGGCGGAGCCGTCCTCGTTCCAGGCGAAGATGGCCGGCACCGCCGCCCGGTCGGCACGGAAGGACCAGCGGTCTGAGACCAGTTGCTGCGGATCGCCGCCGGCGAAATCGTACCGGGGGTAGATGCGGCTGCAGTGGGGCAGCCGGTTCTGGCCGTAGAAGACGCCCGGGATCAGCCAGGTGGGACGGCCGGGCCCCAGGAGGTCGAAACTGACCCGCAGGGCGGCATCCGCCGGCACCTCGCCCTCGTAACGGACACGCAGGTCGACGTCCCAGTAGGGAGCGTCTTCGCCGGGCCGTGGCGTCCAGACGGCCTCGGCGGCGAAGCCGTGCGCCCGGCCGCGCAGGACCAAGGGGATGGGCGCATCGCCCGCACGGCCGCCTTCCCGGCAGCCCGCCGCGCCCGCTTGGCCGGTCTCCTGCGGCTCACCCGGCCGGCCCGGCTCCGTATCTTCAACCGGCACGGGCAGGGCGCGCTCGCCCGCCCTGTCCGGCACGAGCACCGAAAGCAGCGCTGTCGCGCGCAGCCGGTTGCCGACCTGGAGTTCGCCGCCGCTCACCCGCACCGCCTCGCCGGGTGCCTTCCCGCTAACCATGCCGAATCGCCTCCGTGTTCCAGCCCTGGATGAGGAGCCGCCGCTCCGGCCCCGCCTCGGGGGACCATTCCACCCGCACCGTCCGGCGTTCGCCCGGCAGCAGGTGGAGGAGGTTGTCGCTGAACCAGGCCCAGCCCGGTGCGTTCAGCGGGCGGGCGTCGTCGAGCCGCACGCAGAGGGCGGCGACCGCCCCCCGGTTGGTCAGCGTGAGCTGCCCGTCTGCGCCCGCGGCCACCTCCACCGCGACGGTGGGCTGGTGAAGCATCGGCCGCAGGTTCTCTCCGGTGGCGAACAGGTACCGGTTCTCGGCCACCCGCCGTGCGCCGCCGGACACGGCCATGTCCGAGCCACCGGTCGCGGTCAGGTCCGGGCTGCCCGTCACGGTCAGATCCAGGAAGAAGAGCGGCTCGCGGATCTCGGCCAGCGGCAGATCCACCGTGCAGATCGGGACCGCCCCGGCCGCCGGCGCGGTCGCCGCGCACTCCTGCTCCCGGTAGACCCGTCCGGTGGCGCCCACCACCCGGACCTTCACCGTAAGTCCGTCCAGCGCCTGCGCGCCGGCGTGGGCAAGCCACACCTGTGCGGTGAACCGCTCCCGGCCGGCCCAGACCTGGCTGTCGAACCGGGCCGTCACCGCCAGCGGGGCGTACGCCCGGGCCACGGCCCAGTAGCCGCCCTTGGGCTCGCCGTAGTAGTCCACCGCAGACGTGCACCAGGCGTTGGGGAAGGGCTCGTTGAACTGCCAGGGGATCGAGCCGCTGCACCGCCACTGCCGGCGCCGGTTGGCCTCGAGGGCGTAGCGCAAGGCCTCGTGCTGCAGGAACTGGCTGGCCCGGGAGAGCGTGACCCAGTCCTCGATTCCGCCGAAGGCCTTCTGCACCAGCGGCTCGTTGATCCACCAGGCGCCCCGGTGGAAGTAGACGGGGTTGTCCTTGGTGGCCGGCCACCTGTGCTCGGGGGCGATGGTCGCCTCGATCGTCTTCACGTTGGCCATGCCCTCGGCGCCGAACTCCGAGTGGAGCAGCGCGGTGGAGCGGTTGTAGAGGGTATACTGCGCCGTGAGCCCCTGGTGCTCCCAGGGCCCGTGCACGTCGTGCAGCCCCTCCGGGTTCTCGTCCAGCGCCTTGAGCGACAGGTTCGCCACGGGCCCCGAGGGCGAGTTGGGCAGCCAGTGGCGGTCGGGGTCCAGCCGGCGCACCGCGTCCTTCAGGGCCGCCAGCACAGGCTCGGCGTCGGTGAGCGGTACGCCGCCGTCCATCAGCTCGTTGCCGCCGCACCAGATCACCAGCGACGGGTGGTTCCGGCGGCGGGGGATGATCCTCTCCGCCTCCCGGGCCATCATGGCCACGTATGCGGGGTCGGTGGAAGGCTTGTTGCCGATGCCCGAACTGGAGAGGATGAACTCCTGCCAGACCATGATGCCGTGCCGGTCGCAGAGGTCGTAGAAGGCCTCCTTCTCTATCAGGCCGCCGCCCCACACCCGGAAGAGGTTCACGTGCGCCCGGTCCGCCAGCCGGATCAGCCGCTCCAGCTTGGCCGGCCGCTCCACGCCGTACAGGGCGTCGATGGGTACCCAGTTCCAGCCGTTGAGATAAACACGCCGGCCGTTCACCACCAGCGTGTACGGCAGGGAGCCCTCCGGGGCCCCCTCGTTCCGCACCGCCTCCACCCGCCGGATGCCGAAGGTGACGGTACGGGCGTGCGACACCGCACCGTCTTCGGTGATCAGGCGCAGCGTCGCCTCGTAGAGCGGCTGCTCCCCGTAGCCGTTGGGCCACCAGAGTGCAGGTCGCTCCAGGGGCAGGGCGAAGTTCAGCCGCGTCTCGCCCGGCGGCAGGGCGTGGGCGGAGCTGTGCCGGGCCACCACGGCCCCGTCGCGGGCGATCTCGATCTCGGCCGTCACCCGGCAGTGCTCGGCCGCGTCCAGCACGGCGGAGACGGAGAGGTCGGCCCGGCGGAAGTCCGGCGTGAGCTCCGGCCGTACCCAGAGGTCCGTTGCCTGCACCGGGCCGGTCACCTCCAGGTAGACGTCGTCCCAGATGCCCTGGTGGACCATGCGGGGGCAGAAATCCCACCAGTAGTTCATGCGGGCCTTATGGGTACGCACGTAGCAGGTCTTGCTCACCTGCGGCTCCTCGTCCGGCGCCCGCTCGATCACCACCGCCAGCAGGTTCTCGGCGCCGTAACGCAGCCGGTCGCCCACCTCGAAAGCGACGGGGGTGTACATGCCCTCATGCCGGCCCAGCGGCTCGCCGTTCAGGAAGAACTGGGCGGCGTAGTCCACTCCCTCGAAGCGGAGGGTGACCCGCCGGCCCCACCAGCTGAGGTCGGCCAGGAACGACTTCTTGTAGATCCAGGTCCGCTGGTGGACCCACTCGGAGAGCAGGCTCTGTTGCTCGTAGTAGGGGTCGGGAATCTGGCCGAGCCGCAGCAGGTCGGCCTGCACGCTGCCCGGCACGACGGCCGGGTACCACCAGCGCACGTCCCGGGTGCCCGGCTTCTCGGCATCCCGCCAGACCCAGTCCTCGCCCAGGAAGCCCTTGAACTGCCAGTCCGATCCGTTCAGCGAGACCCGCACGGCGATCCCTCCGGTCTGTGAAGATTCATCCGCGACGGACCAGGAGATTGGGCCAACTTAGTCTAACGCTTATAAGAAGTCCTTCGCCCAGGGGAGGGTGATCTCCTCCCGATGGGTGAGAGAAGGAGGACGAACCTGCACGTGAACAGCAAGCGCAGCAAGGCGATTACCTTTACGCTGGCCGGCCACGCCCACCTGGACCCGGTCTGGCTCTGGGACCGGCAGGAGGGCTGCGAGGCAGTGAAGGCCACCTTCCGCTCGGCTTTGGACCGCATCCGCGAGAACCCCGACCTGGTCTTCGTGCAAAGCTCCGCGGCGCAGTACCAGTGGATGGAGATCCACCCCGACCTGATGGCCGAAATCCAGGCTGCCGTGGCATCCGGCCAGTGGGAGCCGGTGGGCGGCTGGTGGGTGGAGCCCGACGTGAACGTCCCCTCCGGCGAGTCGCTGGCCCGCCAGGGGCTCTACGGCCAGCGCTACTTCCAGCGCGCCTTCGGCCAACGGGCCCGGGTGGCGTTCCTGCCTGACTCCTTCGGCCATCCCCCCACCCTGCCCCAGATCTTCCGGCTGTCGGGGCTGGAGTACTTCGTCTTCTGGCGACCCCACCCCCACGAGCTGGAGCTGCCTTCCAACCTGTTCTGGTGGGAGGGGCCCGACGGCACGCGCATCCTCAGCGCCCGCATCGAGACCTACAACTCGAACCCGAACCAGGTGGTGGACTCGCTCACCGCCGCCATCGACTGGCGGCCGGCGGACGCGCCCGAGTGGCTGGTGGTCTTCGGCGTGGGCAACCACGGCGGCGGTCCGACGAAGAAGGCCATCGCCAACCTCCGGGAGCTCATGGCCTCCCCGGACTGGCCCACGCTCCGCCTGGGCCGCGTCGACGGCTTCTTTGACCGGGCGGCCGGTCGGGAACACCCCGTCTACAAGGGGCCCCTGCAGTACACCTTCCGCGGCTGCTACACGTCGCATGCGGGGGTGAAGCGCTGGAACCGAGAGGCGGAGTCGGCCCTGGCCGGGGCCGAGAAATGGTCCACCGTGGCCACCCGGTTCGGCCTGCCCTACCCGGCGGAACCGCTGGCGCGGGCCTGGCAGCACCTGCTCTTCAACCAGTTCCACGACATCCTCGCCGGCACCAGCATCCCCCGGGCCTACGAGGACGTCCGGCGCGAGCTGGGCGAGGCCATCGGCACCGCCCGCCGGGCCACGCACGCCGCCATGCAGGCCATCGCCCACCACATCGACACCCGCAGCGGCGACCACCCGGTGGAGGAGGCCATGCGCCGGGTGCGCACCGGGCCGGGCAACGCGGTGGCCGACCTGGGCGACGGGGTACCGGTGGTGGTTTTCAACCCCAGCCCCTGGCCCCGCCGCGAAGTCATCGACGTGGAGCTGAACGACTGGCACATCGACGAGCTGCAGGTGCAGGACGACCAGAACCGACCCGTGGTGCACCAGTTCGCCGAGGGCGAGGCCGGCCCGCCCCGCAAGCGGGTGGCCTTCCTGGCCGACGTGCCGCCGCTGGGCTACCGGCTCTACCGCATCGTCGACCGGCCGCCGGCCCTGCCTGGCCCCGACGCCCTCCCCCTGGCCGCGGACGAGCGGGTGATGGAGAACCACTGGTGGCGGCTGGAGCTGGAGCCCCGCACCGGCGCCCTGCGAAGCCTCCGGGACAGGCGGCTGGACCGGGAGCTGCTGGCCGGAGCGGGAGCGCAGTTGCTGGTCATCGACGACCCCACCAACGCCTGGGGCAAGGGGGCCCACTTCCGCCACCTGGCCGGCGTCTTCGGCGAGCCGGAGGTACAGCTGATCGAGAACGGGCCGGTGCGGGCCACCTGGCGCATCACGCTGCGCTGGGGCCGCTCCACCGCCCGGCAGGAGATCACCCTCTACCGGGAGAGCCCGGCCATCCACGGCCGGCTGGAGGTGGACTGGCACGAGGAGTACCGGTTCCTGAAGCTGGCCTTCCCCTTCGCCCTGGAGGAGGCCCGGCTCACCTGCTCGGTGCCCTTCGGCTTCGTGGAGCGGCCGGCGGCGGGGCAGGAGGAGCCGATTCAGCAGTGGGTGGACGTGACGGGCTTCCTGGCCGGGGAGGCGAGGACCACCGAGGCCAACTGGGCCGGGCAGGGGGACGCGGGCGGCGCCGCCTGCGACCGGGCCGCCCGGCGGCTCGCCTACGGCGTGGCCCTGTTGAACGACGGCAAGTACGGCGCCGATGCGCTGGGGGGCGAGCTGCGCCTCTCCATCCTGCGCAGCCCGATCCACGGCGGCGGCGACCGGGACGCCCGCCCGCTGCGCCCGGCGGACCGACACCTGGACCAGGGAGTCCACGTGTGCCGCTGGGCCCTGCTGCCCCACGCGGGCGACTGGCGGGACGCGGGCGTGGTGCAGGCCGCCCAGGACTTCAACGAGCCGCTCACCTTCGTGCGGGAATACGCCCACCCCGGCAGCCTGCCGAAGGCGCAGTCCTTCCTCTCCGTGGACCCACCCGACGGTGCGGCGGCGACAGCCCTGAAGCGGGCCGAAGAGGGCGACGACTGGGTCCTGCGGCTCTACGAGCCCTGCGGCCGTGCGGCCCGCGTGCGGGTGCGCATCCCGCTGCTGGGCGCCGACTTCCCGGTGGCACTGGGGCCGTGCCAGATCAAGACCCTGCGCATCGGGCCGGACGGCGCGGTGCAGGAGGTCAACCTGTTGGAAGAACCGTTCTGACGGAACTCCCCCTGGCCTGTGGCACAGGGCTGCGGCGCCCGGCCCGGGGCGGGCCCGTAGCGCGGGGCGGGCCGGCGCCGTCAAAACCCACAGCAACCGGATTTTGCGATGGGGAGGGGTCTCTGTGCCGGTCGTATCGGCGGAGCGTTTCGCGACGGGACTCACGTGGGGCGAGTACCTGGCCGGGGCCGCCGAGCACCAGGAGCAGCGCAGGCAGATCTACGAGTCGGTGACCTTCACGCCTGCGCAGCGGGAGGCGCTGGCCGCCCTGCGCCCGCTGGGGCTGAAGGTGCTGGTGCTGGAGGAGTACTGGTGCGGCGACGCGGCCCGGACGGGGCCCGTGCTCGCCCGGGTGGCGGAGGAGGCGGGCATGGAGGCGCGCTGGTTCTTCCGGGACCAGAACCTGGACATCATGGACCAGTACCTGGAGAACGGCACGTCCCGCGCCATCCCCTGCTTCATCTTCATGACGCGCGATCTCGAGTACCTCACCCACTGGGGCAGCCGCCCCCGGGCGGTGAAGGAGGCCGCGCGGCCGCTGCAGCCGCTGCCCCCGCAGGGCGACCCCGCCCGCCCCGCCGCCTTCGAGCGGTTCAAGCAGGTGCTGGCCGCCGCTTACGAGAAGGTGATGCCCCACGGGGTGGTGGACGAACTGCTGCAGTACATAAACACAGCGCTCCAGCACAAGATATAGGTAGGAAGGACCCGGGCGACGCACGCCCGGGTCCTCTTGCACGTCGGTCAGGCGGTTGGGACTGCTGAACGGTTCCACGCGGAGCGCCCTCGTTCGCGGTTGCGACGCCCGGCGGGCCACCCCTGCGCTGCGTGGTCAGAGGTCCAGCCGGAGGCGGATCATGTCGCGACAGAGGATACCGTTCTCGTATATGGGCTCGGGATAGTGCCGGGTGAAGAAGTCCAGGTCCACACCCACGATCCGGAACCCGCAGCGCTGGTAGAGCGCCAGCTGCTTCAGCGACGAGTTGCCCGTCCCCACCTCGATGCTCCTGAACCCCAGGGAGCGGGCGACGTCGATGGCGTGCAGGACCATTCTTCTGCCGATTCCCCGGCCCTGCTCCTCCTCGGCCACGGCCACATTGACCAGTTCGACTGTGTGTGGGCGCGTCTCGATCAGGACGCAGACGGCGACGACCTGCCCGGCCAGTTCACCCACGTAGCAACGGCCGCGGCGGAGATAGCTCTCGACGGCCTCCCGTGACGGATCAGCCAGCAGCAGGAGCGCCATCGGCGCCTCCTCGTCAGCCAGGAGAGGTCGGATCTTGAGGTCGTCCATCCATCAACCCCCCGTGCATCGCGGTCGGCGGGCATCCCCTGCGCGGCGCACCGGCGGCTGCCGCAGCATCCCAGACCAGGCTGGCCGCCCCGCGGACGCCGGCGGCCGGATCCGCGGCCACTGCCACCCGCCCGCCCAACCGCGCGGCGAGAGGGCCGGCGAAGAGGTCGGCGCTGCGGGCGATCCGGCCGCCCAGCACCAACAGGTCCGGCCGGAAGGCCTCCGCCACCGGCCCCAGTGCGTCGGCCAGGACGGCCGCCCATTCCTCCCAGAGCCGCAGGGCCGCCGGGTCGCCGGACCGGGCCGCGTCTGCGAGCTCCTTCACGTCCCAGTTGGCCCGACCGGGGTCGATCTCCTGCCACAGCCGAAGGATGCCGCGGCGGGAGACCCACTCGTCGAGGATGCTCCCGCGGAAGGGCAGGTGGTAGACCTCGCCCCTGCGGGGCACCCCCTCCCCCTCGGTCACGATGCGGCCGTCCACGACGAAGGCGCCGCCGCAACCGGTGCCGAGGGTAACGGCCATCACCCGCCGCTTCCCCCGGGCGACGCCGTACCGCGACTCGCCCAGGGCGAAGGCCGCGGCATCGTTGATGAACCGGATCGGAAACTCCACGTCGAGGCCCAACCTCCGGCGCCAGTCGTCCTTCAGGTTGACGCCGCAGATGGAGTCGTACTTCCGCAGTCCCCGGATGAGGCTCACGCCGGCAGTGTAATCGAAGGGACCCGGCATGCCGACCCCGATGCCGACGACGGGCCGGCCGCCCGCCAGCGCCCACAGCGCCCGCAGCACCCGGTCGAACTGCGCCAGCACCGCCTCCCGGCCCTGGTCGCTGGCCATGGGGAAGTGGACGAGCCCGTCGTCCCGCCCCACCAGGCCGCCGTCGGCCGCCACCAGCCCCGCCTTCACCGACGTGCCGCCCACGTCCAACCCGATCACCACCGCGCTATCGGCGCACATAGGTCTTCACCACCTGACAGGGACCCCCGATGGCCGAGAGGCGGAACCGGCCCAGGGAGGCCGGCACGACGTAGGTCTCCAGGTAGCGGATCTCAGCCAGGGCCTGGTCGTCCGCGGCCCACAGGATGGCCCCCTCGCCCGACACCACGGTGAGGAGCAGGAAGCCGCCTGCGGTGTCGTCTCCCATCTCGCTGTCGATGTGCAGCCGGTTCACCCCGTAGAAGGTCATGGCATGGCTGCCCAGGTGGTACTCCCGCCCCCCCTGCTCCTCCCGGAGCAGCAGCGGCCGGGGAAGGAGATAGCGCTCCACCCACCCGGTCGTACGGGTGAAATCGATGACGTCGAAGGCGAAGCCGGCGTTGATCGGCCGGGGCCTGCCGTCCAGGTCGGGCCGCAGATAGTCGTAGATCTTGAAGGTATACCAGTACGGCGTGGAGCTGATCTCCAGCACCAGGTTGCCCGCGCCGCTGCAGTGCACCGTGCCGGCCGGGATGAGGAAGAGATCGCCCACATGGGCGTCCCATGCGTTGGCGAACTCGGCGATGTCGAAGGGGACCTGTTCCTCCTGCGCCCGGCGCACCGCCTCGGCCAGCCGCTCCCGGGTCGCCGATTCCGTAAGGCCGAGGTAGACCTTGGAGCCCGGCGCCCGCTCCACCACGTAGTAGCTCTCGTCCTGCCCGATGGGCTCGCCGAACTGCTGGCGCATGTAGGTGTGGTGGGGATGCACCTGCAGGGAAAGATTTCCGCCCTGCATGGTGTCGAGGTAGTTGATGCGCACCGGGAAGAACTCGCCGAACTGCCGGTAGACCTGCTCGCCCACAATCCGCCGGGCCTGGAGCCACATCAGGATGTGGAAGGGCAGGGTGACCGCCACGCCGCCCACGTCGACGGTCACGGCGTTCTCCGGGGCGACGACCTCGAAGTCCCAGGCGCAGTTGGGCCACTCGGGGGGCAGCCCCGCCGCCTCCTTCAGCCGCTGCCCGCCCCACACGCCGGGCATGAAGAAAGGCTTGCAGCGGAAGGGGCGGGAGGCCACGTCGGCCACGACCTGCTCCAGCACCGCCAGCGGCAGGGCGACGGGGCGCTCGCGATCGGTGCAGTCCACATAGTAGTCCACCGCACCGCCCCGGAGGAGGGTACGCTTGTGCGCCTCCAGCAGGGGCCACTCCACGTAGTAGGCCGCCTTGTACCGATCCCCGGATCCGCCGGAGGCGAGGTTCCCCAGGTTGGGCAGCCCTTCCTGCCGCTGCCGCCGGATGATCTCCTCCCGGGGCACGTCGCAGTAAAGGCGCAGGTCGGCGTCGGGCCTCACCGCCGCCGCCCCCGGACCCACGACCAGGAGGCGGTCGCCCCGTGCGGCCGCCTCCAGCGCGTCCGCCCGGAAGTAATCCGAGAGGGGCCGGTCGCAGATTCGCCCGAACACCGGATTACCGGTGAGCCAGGGCTGGAAGTGCGCCCGGAGTTCCTCCGGGGGGCGCAGGTAGTCCGTCGTGCGCACCACCCGGTAGCCGGGCAGCGCCGCGACGATGCGGTCCCAGTCCGCACCCCACATGCCGTCCACCGCCACCACGGGGGCGCCCGCGCAGAGCGCCCCCAGCTCCGCGTACCCCACCGCCAGGTCCGCATCCACCCGCGTGGGGTTCACCGGACGGGCCCTCATGCCTCCACCCACTCCAGCAGGTTCGTCTCCACCACCGGAGCCGCCGGGTCTGCAGGCACCCGGAAGGTCTTGATCTCACAAGGCCCGAAGCGTACGTCGAACTCCCGGCCCAGGAGCGGGATCCGGATGGTGGCCCGGGTGGCGACCCGGTCCGTCTCGTAGGCCCGCACGACCAGGTCGTCGCCGTCCTCGGCCTTCTTGACCACGCTCACCACCACGTTGGGCGCATCCACCGCCAGCAGCGACTGCGCGGGCGGCAGCGGGCCCGCGTGGCTGGTCTCCGGCAGGGCTACGGCGGGCTGGTTCAGCTCGGCGGCCCGGCGCACCGTGCCCGCCTGCTCCCAACTGCCCTCGTGGGGCAGGAGCGAGTAGGTGAAGCGCTGCACGCCCTGGTCCATGTACGTGTAGATCCCATCGGGCGTCGGCACGTACGGGTCGTGATGCGCGTAAATGGGGCTGCGCAGCACGGTGAGGCTCATCTCCCGGTCCCGCACCGAGAAGCTGTACTTGCCATCGTTCAGCAGCGAAAGGCCGTACAGCGCATCGGTGCCCCGCACCACGCCGGTGAGGTCGATCCAGCTCTGTCCGGGCTCCTCCTCGCCATTGGCGGGCCGCTCGATGTGGCCGTAGGGGATCTCGTAGGTGGCCCGCGGGAAGTGCAGGCTCGTGGGGAAGCGGAGCTTCAGCATCTTCTGCTGCTCCCGCCAGTCCACCGTCACCGCCACGTCGATGCGCTCGAGTTCGCGGTAGAGGCTGAAGTCCTGGATCAGCTTCGAGCTTCCCCAGGCGCTCTCCACCCGGATCGTGGCCTTCACCGGGCCATGCTCGATGAGGCGCACCCGGGTCGGGGCGAACGAGCCCACCTCGTCTTCGAACTTGCACACGCCGTGGCTCCAGGTGTCGCTGGGGTCGTGGATCACCGCGGGCCGGGCGCCGCCGCCGGCGATGACGGCGAAGTTCGCCTTCTTGTCGAGGAGCTGCTTGATGCAGCCCGTCTCGGGGTCGATCTCCAGCCGGAAGCGGGCGTTCTCCAGCACCGTGTCGGTGGCGCCCACCTCGGGGAAGGACGGGCCGGGCTCCTCTTGGCGCACGAAGCGGTAGGTGCGGTAGCCCATGGCGGGCAGGTCGGCGACGAAGGCCACCCGCCGCCGCCAGCCGGTCACGGTGGCGTGGGAGCGCACGAACTGGAAGGGCACCGGGTTCCCCTGGTCGTCCAGCAGCACGTGCTGCTCCTTCAGCCCGCCGGTCTCCATCTCCACCAGCAGCCGCGCCGGCCAGGCGTGCGGGTTGAAGACCACCACCGGCTGGCTCCCCTCCACGTGGTCGATCTGCACCCGCCAGGCGATGGACTGGATGGCGTGGTTCAGGGCCCGCGCCCCGATGGCCATCGCCTCGCCGTAGAGGTCGCGGGCGTCGTCGTAGGCCTCCTCCAGGGCCGTGCCGGCCAGGATGTCGTGGAACTGGTTGAAGAGCACGCCCCGCCACGCCCGCTCGAAGTCGGTCGGATACGGCTGGCCGGTGAGCCGCTGGGCCAGGGCCGAGAACTTCTCGGCGGTGAGGAGCAGGTTCTCCGCCTTGCGGTTCCAGCGCTTGATGGCGCTGTGGGCGGCGTAACAGCCGCTGGCGTGGTGCTGCAGCTCGTCGTGTACCACCGGAACCGGGAGGTCGCGCCCGAGTTGCTCCCGGAAGAACCGGTCGGGCGAGCTCATCACCAGTTCGGGGAAGTCCGGCTGGCCGTTCATGCGCCGGATCGAGTCCAGGTTCGCCTTCGTGGGGCCACCGCCGTGGTTGCCCACGCCGTAGAAGCACATGATCTCATTGAACGGCTCCTTGGCCTCGCCCTCGCACTTGCGCACGTGCTTCTCAATGTCGCCGCTCCAGGTGAGGTACTCGAAGGGGATGCGGAAGGCGAGCACCCGGGAACCGTCGTTTGACTCCCACCAGAAGAGCCGGCCCGGCAGCCCCTTCTCGTGGGGGCCCGGCCGCATGAACGTGTAGAAGTCCATGCCGCTCTTCTTCAGAATCTGGGGCAGCGTGGCGGCGTGGCCGAAACTGTCGGGGTTGAAGCCGGTCCGGGCGATCACGCCGAAGCGGGAGTGGAAGTACCGCTGGCCGTAGAGCCCCTGGCGCACGAACGACTCGCCGCCCGGGATGTTGCAGTCGGGCTCCACCCACCAGCCGCCCACGATCACCCAGCGGCCCTCCCGCACGCGCCGCCGGATCTCAGCGAACATCTCGGGGTCGTTCTCCTCCACGAAGGCGTAGAAAGCCGCGGAGGAGCAGGTGAAGATGAAGTCGTCGTACTCGTTCATGCGGTCCAGCACGGAGCGGAAGGTCGCCTTGACCTCCTGGAAGCCCTCCGGCCACCGCCAGAGCCACACCGGGTCGATGTGGCCGTGCCCGATCATGTGCAGCTTCGTCTGCTTCAAGGCTCGGCTCCTCCTTCGTCGTCATCCGCCAGTTCGAAACGCACCGTGGCCAGACCCCAGGCCGGGACCGGCACCGCCAGCGAGCCGTCAGGCGCAGGTGCGAGGTCGGTCCGCTCCCGCTCCAGGAGGTCGGTGACCCAGGCCCGGACGATGCGCCGCCCGGGGATACGCACGCGGGCGGTCCGCTCCTGGCCCGCGATCTCCTGCACCCGCAGCACGTAGCCGTCCGTCCAGCGGGCCCGCGTGAAGGCCGTCAGGGCCACCTGCTCGGGGCTGACCTCCGCCAGCCGGCCGCCCGCGGGGTCGGCGTAGGGGGCGCGTGCGGTCCGGAAATCCTGGAAGGAGATGCGGTGGGCGTAGAGCCCCCGGCGGGTGCTCCAGCCGAGGCGGTAGGCCTGGTCGGGCGGGATCGACCGGCCGCTGGTCAGCCGGTAGCGGAAGCTGATCTCGCCGCCCTGCTCCGCCTTGTAGTTGGTGTGCCAGTAGTTGCTCATCACGTACGAGAAGACCTTCCCGCCGGTCAGGTCCATCTCCTTCGGCCAGCGGCCCCGCACGACGGAGCCCACCGTGAAGAGCGGCACGTCCGGCGAGCAGATCTGTACCGCCGCCCCCTCGGTGGAGAGGAGGACGGAGGTCTGCAGCGGCAGCCACTCCTTGCACCCGCCCGGCAGCTCCTCCCGGTGCCAGTCCACCCAGCCCAGATGGGCATCGGAGCGCACGGTGGCCCCGGCGAGCGCCGTCGGAAAGGCGACGTAGACCGCCTCCTTGGTGCGGCGCGGCTCCTTGCGGTAGCAGTAGGCCAGGTCGACCCACTTCGCCCGGCGGGGCAAGCTGACGGTCAGCGTGAGCTCCCCCGCCTCCACCTCGCCCCGCAGCACCAGGGACTGCCCCAACTCGTGCCGTTCCAACCGGACCGCGGTGGGGCGGAAGCGGGAGAGCACCTCGGGGTGGCCGTCCGGCAGGTTCGCCTGGTTCGAGACCAGCCGGGTACCCTCGCCGCCCCGGGCATAGAGCAGCCGGCCGAGCCCCAGGGGATCGGACGGGTCCGCCAGCTCTTGCTGTAGATCCTTGTCGAACCAGCTGGCGATGGCGCCCCTGCCCGTGTCGACAGTAAGGCGGTAGAAGTCGTTCTCCAGAATGACAGGGTTGTCGAAGTCTTTCCCGGCGGTATCGACATCCATCGCCTGCCCGGACGTCCCGGGTTCCGCGGCGGGGCGGCGCACCAGCACCAGCCGCCGGTAGCTGAGCCCCGGCATCTGGTCGATCCAGAGCTCCACCACGGCCTGGGTGGCCAGGCGCCGCAGCGTGCGCATGGGTATCGCCTGCCCGGTGGCCGGGTCCACCGGCACCTCGTCGGGCTCGATCTCCACCTGCACCGGGCCGCTGACGGCGAAGCTGTGCGGGTTGTAGACCACCACCTCGCGCCCGTCGGTGTTCCAGCAGAGGCTGTGACGGGTCGCGGCCCCGTGCAGCAGCCGCCGGGCCCAGTCCGCCGCGCTGCGGGCAAAGCCCGCCTTCACGGCCCACTGGTCCTGCGTCAGCAGGGCATCGGGGTCACTGCAGCTGAGGAAAGCGCCCCACGTGTGCTCGTCGTAGAGCAGCACCTGCCGCCAGGCCTCGTCAAACTGGGCGAGGGGAAAGGCCCGGCCCGGGGCGTGAATGGCCGCCAGCGCCTCCAGCCGCTCGGCAGCGGGAAGGCTGGCCTGGGCCTCCCGCACCTGCGCCGTCTCGGCCAGCGAGCTCAGGGCTCCGTCCTCCCAGTAGGCCCCGCCGTCGCCCCGCACCGTGGGCAGCCGGTCGCCGAAGCGCGCCGCCACGTCGTCGAAGAACTGCGCCACGTCGCAGGCAATGAGCCGCGGGTACGCGTACGTCTCGTTCCAGCGCCGCACGAAGTCGATCGGCTGGGGGTCGAGGTCGGTGTTGTCGGCCTCCTGCCCGTAGAGGAGCACGGCGTCGGGGACGTAGTCTTCCCGCTCGTACTCGGCCAGCCACAGCTCGAGCCCCCGCTCGGCGGAGGCGGGCACGGGCGGGGAGCCGCAGACCTTGCGCAGCTCACAGTACATCTTGGCCAGCCAGACGAGCACCCGGCCGCCGGCGGCGCCCTCCCACCAGAAGGGGGACTTCAGGTGCAGGTTGCCGTTGAGCCGGAAAGGACCCCGGTCCTGGTTGTTGGCGTGCACCAGGTAGGGAATGCCCGCCTCGCTGAGGATCGTCGGTGCCGCACCGGTGATGGAGGCCACGTCGACCACGGCGTCAAAGCGCGCCGCGGCCCCCAGCGGCCGGAGCAGCACGTCGGTGACGGCATGGTTGCGGATCAGGTCCTCCAGCCCGGCCAGGTGGGTGAGCAGGTCAACGTAATTGCCGGCCACGCCGATCTTACCCTTCCGCACCGCCTCGGCCAGCGCTCGGATGCGCGCCGGGCTGCGGGTCTGCAGGTAGTGTTCCAGAGCCCACGCGGAGTCCAGGTGATACGTGAAGTCCGTCTGCCCCTCCGGCAGCGCGGCCAGGCGGTCCAGGGCGAAGTCGATGTTGCGGCAGAGCCGCTCGGCCACCTCCCACTGCCGGTGGGTGTAGCCGATATCGGTATGGGCGTGGGGCGTGATGTAGACCCGCCACTTCCGCTTGCGGCGCAGTCGCCCCTCGCGGACCCAGCCGGGCCCTTCCAGCCGCCAGGCCACCTCACCGTCGCCGTCGAAGAGGTCGAAGGGCAGGCGCACGTGGCCGAAAGGCCGGGCCGGTAGCGCCAGGGCGTGCCGCTCCTCCCGGTCGCCCTCCCGCAGGGTCAGCCGCATCTCACCGGCGGGGCAGCCCCCGGCCAGTTCGACCTCCACGAAGCAGCGCTCCACCAGTTCGCCGTCACGGCCGCGGCGGTAGAGCACGGTGGGCACCACCGCGACCCGCCGCACCGGGTCAGCGGGCGGCGCCGGCTGGTGCAGCAAGGTGAGCTGCTGGTAGATGAACCCGGCGCCGTTCGCCATGCGGTCAAGCCGCTTGATCGCCTCGGGGCGGTCGACCCGGAGCACCTCCCCCTCGTCCCGGGCGGTAAGCACCAGGGCGTTGGCCCCGCGCCGGAGCAGGGACGCCGGAATCAGCACCTCCGCCACGCCCTCCGCGTAGATGGTGGTGTGCAGACCCGCGTGCAGCCGGATCTCCCCTGAGCGGCCGGGCTCCGGCCGCAGGTACACCGCGCCGGAAACGCCGTTCACCGCCACCTCGAGGAAGGCGAGCCGGGGCGCAATCGCCAGATAGCAAAGCCGCAGGAGGTAGGCACCCTGCGGCTCTTCTGCGATGTGGAACTGAATGGTGTAGGGATGAAGCCGGTACCCTCCGTCCGGGTCCGCCTCACTGGGGTGAAACAGCGGCCACCGCCGGGTGCCTGCGGCGGCGGACACCTGCAGCACCACCGGGTCGAGCAGATCGGGCTGCCGGTAGTTGTCCACCAGGTCGGCCGGTCCGATCTGCCAGAGAACCTTCCCTCCGCTCAACCGTCCTGCCTCCCCGCGAGCACCCAGTCGTCGATGCGTTCGCAGATCATATGAATCATTAAGACGTGCATTTCCTGAATGCGAGCGGTCGCCCCGGACGGCACCACCAGCGCGTGATCCGCCACGGAGACCACCCGGCCGCCGGTCCCGCCGGTCAGGGCCACGGTCACGGCCCCGAGGCGCCGGGCGGCCGCGAGCCCCCGGATGACGTTCTCCGAGTTGCCCGACGTAGTGATCCCCACCACCACGTCGCCCGGCCGCACCAGCCCCTCCACCTGGCGGGCGAAAAGTTCGGCGAAGGCGTAGTCGTTGCCGATGCAGGTTACCGTCGACGGATCGGTGGTGAGGGCCATCGCCGGCAGGGGCCGCCGTTCCCGCCGGTACCGGCCCAGGAGCTCAGCCGCGAAGTGCTGGGCGTCGGCCGCACTGCCGCCGTTGCCGAAGGCGTAGACCCGCCCGCCCTGCGCCAGGGCGTGGCAGATGGCCTGCGCCACAGCCTCCACCTGCGGCAGGAGCGGCTCCAACTGCCGGGCGACGGCGAGATGCTCCTCCAAATAGCTGTTGAGGGGTTCAGACATGGCTCCCCACCTCCGCTGCGCGGGACTCCAGCCGCTCCAGCACCACGGCGGCGGCGCCGAGGATGCCCACGTCATTGCCCAGCTGGGCCGGGACAATGTCCACCGGCTCCGCCAGGGGGCGCATGGCGCGCGCCCGGGCGATGCGCCGGACCGGTTCGAAGAGCAGGTCACCGTAGTTGGTCATGCCCCCGCCCAGCACGATGCGCCGAGGGTTGAAGATGTTGATCACGCTTGCGAGGCCCGCTCCCAGGATCTCCATCGTCTCGTCCCAGATCCGCCGCGCCAGCGGGTCGCCCCGCAGCAGGGCCTCCTTGATGGTCTCGCCGGTTATCCCGTCCGGCGAGCCCGCCAGGTCGAGGAGCAGTGAGGGCTCGCCGGCCTCAACGGCCTCCCGCGCCCGTGCGGCGATGCTGGGACCGGAGGCGTAGGCCTCGAGGCAGCCGCGGCCGCCGCAGTTGCACGGCCGGCCATTGTAGACCACCGACATGTGGCCGATCTCGCCGGCGTTGCCGGTCTCGCCGGAGTACAGCCGGCCGCCGAGGATGATGCCGCCGCCGATGCCGGTGGAGATGGTGAGGTAGACCATGTTCTGCACGCCCCGCCCGGCCCCGAACCGGTGCTCGGCCAGGGCGGCGGCGTTGGCGTCGTTATCCAGGTACACCGGACGGCCGAAGGCATCTGCAAGAATCTGCACCAGCGGTACCTCCACCCACCCGGGCAGGTTGGGCGGGTTCATCACGACGCCGCGCTCGGGATCGAGGGGTCCGCCGCAGCCCACGCCGCAGGCGCGGATCTGGTCCCAGGTAATGCCCGCGGCGGTCACGGCGGCGTGGCAGAGTCCCTGCAACCGGGCGATGACCCGCTCGGGGCCCTCCTCCACCTGCGTGGGGATGCGCTCCTGGGCGACAACCCGGCCCTCCGGCGTGACGACGCCCACGGCCAGCTTGGTTCCGCCGATGTCGATGCCAAGTAGGTAGTTCGTTTGCTTGTTGCCGGAGCCCATGCGCAGCCTCCTCTTAACCCTTCACGCCACCCGAGATGGCCGCACCTTCCGTGAAGTACCGCTGGAAGGCAGAGAACAGGATGATAATCGGCAGCATGACGATGATCGAGGCGGCCATCAGGTGTTGCCATTCGGTCTGCGAACTGGACTTGAACATCGCCAGGCCCACCTGCACGGTGTAGAGCTTCGTGTTGCTGATGTACAGCACCGGGCCGACGTAGGCGTTCCACGCGCCCTCGAAGCTCATCAGCGCCACCGTGGCCAGCGAGGCCTTCGAGAGGGGCAGGATCACCCGGGAGTAGATCCAGAACTCGTTGGCGCCGTCGATGCGGGCCGCCTCGCAGAGCTCTTCCGGTATGCCCATGAACATCTGCCGGAGCAGGAAGATGAAGAACGGGGTCCCGAAGAACTTGGGCACCACCAGCGGCAGGTAGCTGCCTACCCAGTGGAGCTTGGAGAACAGCACGTACTGGGGAATCATCGTGACCATGCCCGGGATCATCATGGTGGAGAGCATGATCCCGAACAGCAGGTTGCGGCCCGGGAAGCGCAGGCGGGCGAACCCGTAGGCCACCAGCGAGCTGCTGAGCGTCTCGCCGATGACGCAGGCGGCGCTGTACAGGGCGGTGTTGATGGTATAGCGAGTGAAGGGGACCGAGGTCCAGGCCTCGATGAAGTTCCGCCACACGGGGGGCCGCGGAATCCAGTTGGCCAGGGCCACCTGGTCGTCCGGCTTCAGGGCAGTGGAGAGCATCCACAGCGCCGGGAAAAGGATGAAGGAGCTGACGGCCGCGAGCACCAGGACCGCCGCGGTCTTCCAGGCGATGGTGTAGATGAGGTGCCGCTGCCGGCTGCGGATCAGCTCCGGGGTCATCTGGGGCGATCGCGAAATCGTGGCCACGGCGGCTACCTCCTTTCACCCTCGTAGTAGACCCAGCGCTTCGAGCCCCAGAACTGGATCGCCGCCAGGATCATCGTGATGATGAACATCACCCAGGCCATGGCCGAGGCGTAGCCCATCTTCATGTCGCGGAAGGCGGTGTTCCAGATGTAGAGGCCGTTGAACAGCGTCGAGTTGGAGGGGCTGCCCGGCGGGTTGGTCACGATCAGGGCCGCCTCCCAGTACTGCATGGCGCCGTTGATGCCGGTGATCAGCTTGAAGAAGATCGTCGAGGAGAGCATCGGGAGGGTGACGTTCAGGAACTGGCGCCACCCGGAGGCTCCGTCGATCTGCGCCGCTTCGTAGAGCTGTTTCGGAATCGCCTGGAGACCCGCCAGGTAGAGCAGGATGCCGCCTGTGGCGCTCCAGGCCGACATCACGATCAGGGCCGGCTTCGACCATTTCGGGCTGGCGAACCAGAGCGGCGGATTGTCCACTCCGATGGACCGCAGGAAGTTGTTCATCAGGCCATCCTGCGGGTTGAAGACCCAGACCCACAGCATCAGCACCGCCACGCCGGTCAGGACCTTGGGCAGATAGAAGATGGTCCGCCACATCCTCTGGAACGGCACGTTCTGGAACAGCAGGACGGCGGAGACCACGCCCACCGCGATGTTGATCGGCACCGAGAAAACCGTGAAGTACAGGGTGTTCCACACCGACTTCCAGTAGAACGGGTCGCTGAAGAACATCTTCTTGTAGTTGGCCAGGCCGATCCAGTCGAACTTGGACGTGACGTTGTAGTTGGTGAAGCTGGCGTAGAGCGAGAACAGCATGGGGCCGGCGACGAACACCAGGAAACCGATTGCCCACGGAAGGATGAACAGGTAGCCGGCCAGGGCCTCCTTGGCCCGCATGGAGAGCGCAAAGCGCCTGGGCCGGGCCCCTTTGGTGGCTGCCATGATGCCCCACCTCCCCGAACCTGGAAGTTGGCTGGTTAAGGAATGCCCCGGGGGGAGCCTGGCCCCCCGGGGCGTCACCTCCGTCAACAGCTAGTTGCCCGCCAGGTTCTCCGCGACAACGTCCTCGATCTGCGACTGGGCCTGGTCCAGCGCGGCCTTGGCGCTCATGTTGCCCATCAGCACCTCGTCGACCGCCGGGTTGACGAAGTCGAGGTAGTTGGTGGCGGTCAGCGGCACCGGGATCAGGCCGGTGTACTGCATGTTGTCGGCCGCCCGCTTGAACTCAGGCGTGGTGATGGTCTCGACGGCCTTGGTGTAAGCCGGGAAGTCGTTCTGCTCCTGCGCCCAGATCACAGCAGCCTCCTGGGTCCAGTACTTGGCGAACTCGAGGGCCTGCTGCGGGTACTTGGAGCCCACGGGCAGCTCCACCGAGAAGCCGCCGCTGTAAGAGGCGTTCTGGTGCTGCTTGCCGTCGGGCGTCGGGACCGGGACAACGCCGTACTCGAGGGTGGGAGCGTTGGTCTTGATCTCCTTCTCGAAGGTCGCGGTCTCGACCACCATGCCGATCTTGCCCTGGATGAACGCGTGCTGCGGGCCGGTGCCGAAGCTGCCCTTGAAGCCGGAGAAGACGTCATAGCCGTACCGGTCGGTCCACTTCTTGATCCACTCGAGGACCTCGACGTTCTTGTCGGCGTTGATGGTCGGGGTCTCGTCGTTCTGGAACAGCAGGCCGCCGGCGTTCCAGACCCAGCCCTGGAAGCCGAAGTTGCCCATCAGCGGGTGGAAGCCCATCTGGACGAGCTTGCTGCCCTCCCACTTGTCAAGCTTCTCGGCCATAGTCCACAGGTCGTCCCAGGTCACGGGGCCCTTCTCGGGGTCGAGCCCGGCCTCGCGGAACAGCTGCTTGTTGTAGTACAGGAACTTGGTCTCGCCGACCCACGGCAGGGCATAGATCTTGCCGTCGTCCGTGGTGACGGCGTCCCAGAAGTTCGGGTAGTACAGGTCCTTCAGGTCGAGGGCGCCCAGGGAGCTCAGCTCCATCGCCTGGCCGTTCTCGCCGCGCTGGATCGAGGTGAAAATGTCAGGCGACACGACCATGTCGGGCGGGTTGCCGCCGGCCACGGAGGCCAGGTACTTGGTGTTCATCTCACCGAACGGGACGAAGGTGTAGGTCACCTGGATGTCCGGGTGCTCGGAATTCCACTTGTCCACGATCTTGTTGATGGTCGGCATGCGGGTCTCGGACGACCACCAGCCCCAGAACTCAATGGAGACGGGTTCGGCCTTCGGGGTCTCAGTCTGCTGCGGTTGCTGCTGGGTGGGCTGCTGCGTCTGCGGCGTCGTGCTCTCTCCGCCCTTCTTGGCGCCGCCACCGCAGCCGGCGAGCAGCGTCGCGGCGAGCAAGGAAGCCAGGAATACCGCGGTAACCTTGCGTCCGATCATGCCCATGCGAACCTCCTCAGCCAAGAGTTTGGTCTCTATCGCCTGGGAGCCCCTCAGGCAGACTCCCACGCAATCATGACGGAAACAGGTCGACGGGGCCCCGGAAGAGCCTGGCCAGAATCAGCGAGGCCGCTCCCTTCACCAGGAAGTCGTCACCCAGGGCGGAGCGCACGATGCGCACCTGATCGGAGAGCACCGAAAACGCCCTCGCCCGCCCGAGCTGCAGGGCCCGATCCAGCACGATGGGGCTGCGCTGGGCCAGCCGGCCGGCCAGCACGATCAACTCGGGGTTGTACATGTTCACGGTGTTGGCGACGGCGATGCCCAGCATCCGCCCGCACTCGTCCAGCAGGTCCAGGGCGAGCTTGTCTCCCGCCTCGGCGGCCTGCAGAATCTCCTCGGTGCCGATCTCGGCCTCGGCCTGTGCGGCCAGGCTGCTCGCCACGCCCCGGCGAATCGCCTCGGCGGCCTTCCGGCCGAGGGCGAAGCCCGAGGCCAGGGCCTCCAGGCAGCCGTGGTTGCCGCAGCTGCACCGCGGCCCGTCGAGGTCCAGGGTGCCGTGGCCGATCTCTCCGGCACCGCCGGCGCCGCGATAGAGCTTTCCGCCCATCACGATTCCGGCGCCGATGCCATCGTCCACGATGATCAGGATCAGGTTGTTCACCGCCTGGCCGGCGCCGAACCAGATCTCGCCGGCAGCGGCAGCGTTGCCGTCTTTCTCCACCTGCACCGAGAGCCCGGTCGCCTCCTCCAGCAGCCGCCGGAGGGGCACGTTCTGCCACCCCCGCATGTTGGGCGGCGTAAGCAGCACGCCCGCCTCGCTGTCCAGGGGGCCGGGAGCGGCCACCCCCATCCCCTCCACCTTGTCGCGGGAGACGCCGGCGGCGGAAAGGAGCTCCCGCACGCCCTCGGCGATGCGGGCCACCGCCTCCGCTGGAGGCGTGCCCGGAGACTTGGGCTTGCGCACCTGTCCCACCATCTGGCCGGACAGGTCAAACAGCCCGACGACGAGTTTGGCGCTCTGGAGTTCGCAGCCCAGCACGTACCGGGCGGTGGGGTTCAGCGTCAGCAGCACGGGCTTGCGGCCGCCGTTGGACGTGCCCAGCCCGACCTCGCACACGAGATCCTCAGCGATCAGGTCAGCCACGGCGTTGGTTACGGTCGTGAAGTTCAGCCCAGTGACCCGCCTGACTTCGGCCCGTGAGACCGGCCCCTGTCGCCGGATGACATCCAGGACCAGCGAGCGGTTCCACTGGCGAATCAGATCGCTATTTCCCGTCACCATCCGGCGGGCCACCACACACTCCCACCTTTCTTTTTCTACTCGTTAAAGTTGTGCCTTTCTCAGCCTCGCCAGCCCTCTTTTCAGGGCCGAGCAAGCCCGATTCGGGGTCAACTTTATCTAGGCACTAGAGTAATTGGCCGCGCATCCCCCCATCTCCTGCTGTCGTCCCCCAACAGAACGAAGTTTTTCTCCTCCCGGAGCATGAAAGAGTACGAAAGATCTACTTGGAGGTAACGAGGGTGCCCATCTGTGCCTCAACCCGCGCCTCGAGCCGGAGCACCCAGAACAGGCTGAGCGTAGCGGAGAGCAGGGCGGAGCAGACGAAGAGCTGCGCCAGGTGGGAGCCCGTGAGCGGCCCAACCAGGACGGGCGTGAGGAAGCCGGTCAGCCCGGTCGCAGCCGCGAAGAAGGCGAAGTAGGAAGTTCGGTCTTCCCGCGGGGCCAGCCGCATGTTCAGCGTCTGGTTGGCCAGGTTCATCCCCATGGAGGACGAGCCGTACACCACGTGCCCCAGAATGAGGGGCGGCAGACCCAGTTTCCCGCCCAGCAGGTACCATAGCGGCACGGAGGCCAGCCCAAGGGCGAGAACTCCTATGGCCCGCGGCTGCCCCACCCGGTCCTCCCAGCGCCCCCACAGCGGCGCCGTGAGGATCGAGGCCAGGGAGGAGAGGGTGGTCAGCCAGGACACGGTGGAGAACGAAAGGCCCAGGTACTGCACCAGGATGACGGGGTAGAACGGGGTGGCCAGGCCCTGGGCCACCCCCCATGCGGCATAGAAGCCGGCGGCCGTGAGGTGCGGCCCCGGCCGGGTGAGCGGCACGCGCAGCGACTCCCAGAAGGAGTGGCTCCCCCGGCTGTCGCCCCGGGGCAGCTCCGGGTGCTGGAACCACCAGTACAGATTCACCAGCGCCGCGGCAAGGGCCGCCAGGCAGAGCGCCGTGAATCCGGGCCGGCCCGGCCACCGGTCGAGAATCTGGCCGTAGAGCAGCACCGTCAGCATGGAGACCAGGGTCGTCCACGCGTTCCGCTGGGCGAAGTACCGCCCCCGCACGTCCATGGGCACGAGGTCGCACATGTACCCGTGCCAGAGCACCGAAGTCGGGGCGTTGGCGACCCAGGCCAGCACCTGCAGCGCCACGAAGACGTACAGGGAAGCCGGCGGGGGCAGGAGCCAGAGCGCCAGCAGCCCGGCCAGTGCGCCGCCCACGCGCTGGGTGCCCGCGAAGAGCGCCATGCAGTTGCGCCGGTGCGCCAGCCCCGACACAAGCGGGGCGACCAGGAGCTGCATCATGGTCGACAGGGACTGCAGCGCCCCGAGGATGCCCAGTGCGAAGCCGCCCGCCCCCAGGTACAGGGCCATGCCGGTGAGAAAGCTGCCGCTCAGCGCGCCGGTCCAGATGGTGTACGTAGAGCCCTCCACCGTTGATGCGATCATCCCGCGGCGAATCTGCCCTTCCGGCATGCCTGCACCCTCCGACTCAGCCATGGCGGATCCTCCCTTGTCTCCTGCGAATCCACTTCCTACGGTCGATGTTCAAGTTGCTAAGGTTCCAGTACACTAAAACTCCGGGGATTTTCGGGAGTGGAATTGTGCGGCTGACTGCAAACCGATATGATCATGGCATGTATTGTAAACCCAACAAAGGAGGATGACGAGCCCTTGGACGATCCGCTCAGTATCCCCGTCGGCGCCGTGCACCTGCGGCCAACGGACCGGGAGGCCAACGCCTGGTTCGGCGATCCCGTCCCGTTCTATTGGGAGGGCACCTACCACCTGTTCTACGTATGGGACCAGGGCCACCTCGTCCTGCCCCGGGTCTGCCACAAGTGGGGACATTTCGCCTCACGCGATCTCGTCCACTGGACGGAGTACCCCATGGCCGTCGAGCCTGGCGAGGAGGCCTCGTGCGGCACCGGCTCGGTGTTCCACCAAGACGGGACGTTTCACATGTACTATCTGGGGCGCTATTTCACGACCAACGGCGTGATGCATGAGACCCTCTGTCACGCCACCAGCACTGACCTGATCACGTGGACGAAGGATTCTGCCAACCCCATCTCGCGGCCGGACCCGCGCTGGTACGCGCCGACCGACTGGCGCGACGGCTTCCCCTTCTGGAACGAAGGAGGCGCAGGAGTACTGGATGCTGGTGACCGCCTCCCTGAAGGAGGGGCCCGAGCCGTTCCGGGGCGCGATCGCCCTCCTGGCCTCCCGGGACCTCCGGTCGTGGGAGGCACGTGCGCCCTTCTGGGCCCCGCATCTGGGCCGGCACCTGGAATGCCCCGACCTTTTTTACTGGAACGGTTGGTGGTACCTGCTCTTCTCCGGGGCCCACGACTCCACCCACGGCACGCTCTACCGCAAATCCCGGAGCCTCTGCGGCCCCTGGGAGACGCCCCGGGTGGAGACCTTTGACGGTCCGTTCTTCTACGCCGGGAAGACGGCGGGCGACGGCCGGCGGCGGATGCTCTTCGGCTGGCTGGGCACTCGGGCCGGCGACGCGGACTCGGGTTACCCCCAGTGGGGCGGACACGGCCTGGTACGTGAGCTGGTGCAGGACCCCACCGACGGCAGCCTCTGGGTGAAGTGTCCGCCCGAGCGGCTGCAGCTGGGAACGCCCGCGGCGGTTCCCTCCTTCACTCCCCAGCTCGGCCGGTGGCGGACGGAGGGCCCGGAACTGGCGGCCGCGGCGCCGGGGTTGGCATACGCCACCACGGACCTGCCCGGCAACCGGCTGATCCGGTTCCGCTTCCGCCCTGACGGGGGCGCCCGCCGCTTCGGCGCCCTGCTGCGCACGGATCCCGGCCTCTCCGGCGGCTACCGGCTGGCCATCGAGCCCGAGGCCCAGCGGTTCACGTTCAGCGGCTACGGGCCCGAAGGCCGACCCCGGCTCCGGCCCGTCGACCGGCCGCTGCCCTGCGACCCACGCCAGGAGTTCACCGTGACGCTCATCCTCTCGGGATCGATCGTCGAGGTCTTCGTGAACGACCGGTCTGCGCTGGCCCTGCGCGTCTACGACCACCGCGGTCCCTCCTTCGGCCTCTTCGTGGAGGAGGGTGCCGGCACGTTCACGGACCTTTCGGTTCGCTCCCTCCCCGACGACCCCTGGTAAGCAGACGCAAGCCGGCGCTCCCGCCGGGCCAGGAGCGCCGCTTGGGTTGCGCACCATCTCGCAGACAGGGGTTGTCTGCCTATTGTAAAATAACAAGTGTCAAGGTTTTTCGCGACGATTCATGCCGGAAAGGAGGGCGGCCATGCCGAACAGCAAGGACGGGTTCTCCTGGGATCAGATCGGTGACATCGCACTGGGACGTCCGAACCTGGGGCCCACGACCCGCCTGGAGGCGTACCGGCTCATGCAGTTCAGCCTCCGGCACGTGCTCGAGGCGGAGTACGGCGCCGAGGCGGCCGACCGGCTGTTCCGCGCGGCAGGCCGTCTGGCCGGCCAGGCGTTCGCCGAACGCCAGATGGAGCCCAGGGGGTCGCTGCCGGAGTACGTACGAGACCTCCAACGGTTGCTGCGCGAGTTTGGGATCGGCATCTTGCGCGTGGAAGAGACCAACCCCGACGCTGGCCGCCTCGTACTGACCGTTGCGGAGGACCTGGACTGCTCCGGCCTGCCGGAGATGAACATGCACGTCTGCAAGTACGACGAGGGCTTCATCGCCGGCCTGCTGGAGGCCTTCACCGGACGGATCTACCACGTGACCGAGGTGGATTGCTGGGCCTCGGGGGAGCGGGTCTGCCGCTTCGTGGCGGAGGCGGAGGAACCACAATGAGCGAGGGGGTAGCCGACCTGGACCGGGCCGTGGCTGCGCTGCAGCGCCTGCTCACCGACCCCCACGCCCCGGAGCAGCCACCTGCCGAACTCCGGACCCACAAGGGTTTCGCCGAACTGTACCAGGAACTGGCGGCGGTTCGGAGCCACCTGCAGCGCATCAGCCACGGCAACCTGAGTCAGCCCATCCGCCAGCGGGGGCTGCTCAGTGGCTACCTGAAGTCGCTGCAGGCGGAGCTCCGCCACCTCACCTGGCAGACGCAGCGCATCGCCGCCGGGGACTTCTCCCAGCGGGTGGAGTTCCTGGGCGAGTTCTCCGCGGCCTTCAACACGATGACTGAGGCGCTGGCCCGCACCACGGCCGAACTGTCACAGAGCGTGGCCCATTACCGGCTGCTGGCCGAAAACGTCGCCGATGTCATCCTCACCCTCGACCGCACGGGCCGCCTCACCTACGTGAGCCCCTCGGTGTTCCGCCTGGCGGGGTACCAGCCGGACGAACTGGTCGGGCGCTCGCTCACCGAGGTCACCAGCCTCAAGGGCCCGCCCCGGCCCGACACGGTCGTCGAACTCCAGGTCCGCTGCAAGGACGGGACGGAGCGCTGGGCGGAGATGACCACGGCAGCACTGCCGGCGGAGACCGGTGCGGAGGCTGTTCTGGTCTGCGTGCTGCGGGACACCACCGACCGGAAGCGGCTGGAGCTGAACCTGGAGCAGCTGGCCACCGTCGACGGGCTGACGGGAGCCTTCAACCGGCGCTTCTTCGTGCAGCTCTGCGAGCGGGAGATCGCCGAGGCCCCCCGCCGCTGCAGGCCCGTGGCGCTGGTAATGCTGGACGTGGACCACTTCAAGCGCATCAACGACCAGTACGGCCACAGTGCCGGCGACGAGGTGCTGCGGCAGGTGGTGCGCACCGGGCGGCAGGTCCTGCGGGCGGAGGATGCCTTCGGCCGCGTCGGCGGCGACGAGTTCGCCGTGCTGCTTCCGGGAACGACGGCGGAACAGGCGGTACGGGTCGCCGAGCGGCTCCGGGCCGCCTATGCCGAAACGGAAGTGACACCGGACGCGGGCGTGCGCATCCGCTTTACCGCGAGCTTCGGCGTGGCCCAGTGGCGCCCGGAGTGGCGGACCGCCGACGACCTGCTCCTCCGCGCCGACCGCGCGCTCTACGCGGCGAAGCGGGCCGGGCGGAACTGCGTCTGCACCGATACGGAAGGCGACCAGGGGGCGTAGCCTTGCGAGCCGGGCCATGCGCCTTTGGCAGGAAGAAGGGGTGCGAGACCGAAACTTTACGCTGCAAATGTAAAGCGGTGGGAGGCATGGGGACGTGATCGGTCTGGGCACCCTTGCGAACGTGGGGGCCGTGATTGTCGGGGGCGCGCTGGGAAGCCTGGTGATCCCGCAGGTGCCCGAGGCCGTGCGGAAGGGCACCATGCAGGCGCTGGGCCTCGCCGTGGTGCTGATCGGGCTCAAGATGGCCTGGGAAACCGAGAACATGCTGCTGGTGGTGGTCTCCATCGCGGTGGGTACCGCCATCGGCGAACTCTTGCGCATCGAGGACCGGCTCCAGAACTGGGCGAAGCGGCTGGAGCGCTGGCCCCTCACGCAGCGGGGAAGCTTCGCCAAGGGCTTCGTGCAGGCCTCGCTGCTCTTCTGCACCGGCGCCATGGCCATCACCGGTGCGCTGGAAGACGGCTTGAACGGCAACCCGTCGATCCTCTACGCCAAGTCGATCCTCGACGGCGTGGCATCGGTGATGTTCGGGTCGGTGATGGGCGTCGGGGTGATGTTCGCCGCCATCCCGGTGGGCGTCTACCAAGGACTCCTCACCCTCGGTGCGGCAGCCATCAGCAGCGTGCTGACCGACGCGATGATTCGGGAGATCAGCGCCACCGGCGGCCTGATGGTGGCAGCGATCGGCCTGAATCTGCTCGGGGCGACGGAGATCCGCATCGGCAACCTGCTGCCCGGGCTGGTGGTAATCGCGGTGCTGGCAGGGGTGTTTGCGTGAGGCTTACCGTGGGCCCGCCCTGCAGGGCGGGCCTCTTTGCTGCCTCCCCGCCAGGTCTGCAGCCGCGTACACGACCCGCCGCATGCGGCAGGTCGCGTTGCTGGCTGGCGACGCCCTGTGGCGGTGTGCCCCGAAAGCGCTCACCAAAGGAGAGGCCGGGAGAGTTCCAGCAGACCACCCTTCTTCGACGCGCCTGGAGCTCGCCGAAGAAGGGTGGTCTCAAGCTTCATCGGTGTGTGCGCCAATCCCGGGGCGAGATCCGTCAACGCACCCGGCATGCGGGGCCCCGACAGCCTTACGTGCGGCCTTCCTCCGTGCGTGGCACGGCCTTCTCCACCAGCGCCGCGCTGTCGGGGAGCTGCTCGAGGCTGCGGCAGAGCCGGATCAGCTCCTCCGTCTGGTTCGCGGGCAGAATCGGAGCCACCAGGGCCCGGAACTTCGCATCCAGCTCGTCGTCCGTCATGGGCCGCTCCAGGCTGCCCACCGCATGGGGTACGTACCGCTCAAGTACCCGGCCGTCCGCCAGGGTAATGGCGACGTAGCACGCGTCCTTGGGCACGCCAGGATCTGCAGTTGCGGTCACCCGCTCCCGCAGTGCGACAACGGCAGGATCGGCCACCCGGCTGTCACTGTACTGCGCCTCGCCGGCGGCGCCGTCGATGATGGCCACCGCGACCGAGTGGTACACGGAGAACTTGCCCTCCAGCCCCACCTGCGGCGCCCGCTTGCCCGTAAGCTCCAGCACCAGCGGGTTCACCCGCAGGTCGATCCTCTCAATCTGATCCGCGGTGAGCCCGTACTCGTTGCGCAACTGGATGCAGCCGTCGATGGCCGGGTGGATGACGATGCCGCAGGCGAAGGGTTTGTACGTGTTGAACAGGATCTCGAACCGATCGCCGAGCCCGTCGGTGATCTCGGCCAGGTTGTGCTCTGCCGCCATCACGTTTGCGAAGCCACGACGGCCCTCGATGCCCTGCGTCGAACTGTTGAAGCCCCGCGCCGCCAGGAGGGCGGACAGGAGCCCGTTCTGAGCGGCACGTCCGGGGTGGAACGGCTTGCAGTGCGTGCCGAACATCTCCCGGAGCCCGGCCGCCTGAGTGGCCGCAATCCCGAGGGCGTGGACCATCTGCTCCTCGGTGAGGCGGAGCAGTTTGCCCGCTGCTGCGGCGGCGCCGAACACGCCCGCTGTGGCCGTGATGTGCCAGCCCTGGTCGTAGTGCGACGGGTAGACCGCCCTTCCGATGCGGCACTCCACCTCCACCCCCAGGACAAAGGCGAGGAGGAGGTCCTTGCCCGATACGGGGCGCGTCTCCGCGATGGCGAGCAGCCCCGGCGCCACGGGTCCGCTCGGATGGATCACCGTCGCGAGGTGGGTGTCGTCAAAGTCGAAGACGTGGGAGCTCATCCCGTTGATGAGGGCGGCGTGGAGAATGTCCAGCCGCTCGGTCCGCCCCAGCACGGAGGCTTTTGGCGGACCGCTGAACTCGGCGACCGTGGCCAGGGCGATCCCCACCGCCTCGTGCCGGCAGCCGCCGATGGCCACTCCCATCCAGTTGAGCAGGGACCGTTTCGCCTCATGGATGACCTCGGCGGGGAGTGACTCGTAGGTGGCGTTCACCACATACCGGGCCAGGGAGCGCGTCACGTCCATCCGTCCTCAGCTCCTTGTCTGCAGCGGAGTCAACCGGTCAGGGCACTTGCCACGGAAGTGTGGGATGCCGGGCGGAGTCGCCCCGGCTCTGAACGCGTAGAGGTTCGGCCACCGGAGGCACAACTCCTGCGGAGGAACGCGTTGAGGCTCCGAAGGCACAGGCCCTCGGAGCCCCGCTATGTGTTGGAGCTGGCGACAGGAATCGAACCTGCAACCGCCTGATTACAAATCAGGTGCTCTGCCAGTTGAGCTACGCCAGCAAACCACGGCGACGATAATCATACCACATTCTCAGCCGGGTTTCAAATGTACGGAGGGCCGGTGCCCTCCGGTGCCTAGCCGCAGCCGCAGTGCTTGCGGCGACGGGCGCTGGGTATCTGCAGCGGCGGCGTGTTGATCGTGGCCACGCAGGGCCGGCCGCCCGGACCGGGCACGACCTTGGAAACGGGGCAGCTCACCAGGTTGAACGCCTGGCCGGGGGTGCGGAAGGTGACCGGGGTGCAGTCCACGGTGACGTCCCCGATGGGTATCAGGCGGCGCCGGCGCTTGCGGTCACGGAACGCGCCGCGGTCGTCATCGCAGCCGCAATCCCGGTCGTCCGCCACGTCGGCGGCGAACGCGTCGTCGTTCCACCAGCCCATGCTCTCCCTCCTTCCCTCCCAGCCTATGACGGACGCGCTGCCGTTGACATAAAAGAAACAGGCCGCAACTGCGGCCTAGTCGCTTGCGCGGTCGAGCCCCTGATTCCGGTTTTCCAGGTACCGCTCCAGCTTCCGCTTCACCCGCTGCAGGGCGTTGTCGATGGACTTCACGTGCCGGTGGAGCTCCACGGCGATCTCGTGGTACGACTTCCCGTCGAGGTAGCTCATCAGCACCTTCCACTCGAGATCGCTCAGGATCTCCTCCATCTTCCCCTCGATGTCGCCGAACTCTTCCCGGCTGATGATCAACTCCTCCGGATCCGTTACCTTCGAGCCGGAGATCACATCGAGCAGGGTACGATCCGAGTCGTCGTCATAGATGGGCTTGTTCAGCGACACGTAGGAGTTGAGGGGGATGTGCTTCTGGCGGGTCGCCGTCTTGATGGCCGTTATAATCTGCCGGGTAATGCAGAGTTCTGCAAAAGCCCGAAACGACGACAGCTTGTCCGAGCGGAAGTCGCGGATGGCCTTGTACAGGCCGATCATACCTTCCTGTGTAATATCGTCGCGGTCCGCGCCGATGAGAAAGTATGAGCGAGCCTTGGCCCGCACAAAGTTCTTGTACTTATTAATGAGGAATTCCAGCGCCTCCGTCGACCCCTCACGGGCGTACTCCACGATGTCTTCGTCGAGCATGGAGTCGTAGTCGTGGAAGACATCGCGCTGCGGTGTCGCCGTCATGAGCCGTCCCCCTCTCAATACAATCCTTACACAGGTATAAACTACGAGTGTGTGCGGCGACTACCCGACCTGCGGCTGTCGCGACGAGTATGTTGCGGATTGGAAGAGCGGCCCGAATCACGCCTTGTCCCTCTGCGGCAATCCTAATGTGGATTATACTCGCTGGCGCGAGTTAACGTCAAGGCAACGGGCCAGGTCAACCTGAATACGGCAGCAGAATCCGTCGCAAAATAGCAGGGATCTCAGCAGCGATGTCGAAATGTATTCGGCAACGCGTTTGCCAAGAACGGGTGGCCTGTCCATGCGGCCACCCTTCTGTATTTTACCAGCCGGGAACGCACCGGTATGCTCCCGACCGACCCGGGCCACTGGCGGTCAGGGCGGTCGCCGCCGCCCATCCGCCCCGGACGTCAGGACGCCCGCGCCCCCGCGGGGCCGCGGGTGTTTCTATTTGCGCGTGCTGCGCTGCCGGCGGATCTCGTAGAGTAAGATGGCCCCGGCCACGGCGGCGTTGAGGGAGGACACGTGGCCGAGCATCGGCAGCCGTACCGTGACGTCGCACTTCTCGGCGACCAGCCGGCTCATGCCCTTGCCCTCGCTGCCGATCACCACCGCCAGCGGCCCCGTCAGGCGGGCCTCGTAGTAGAGCTGCGGCGCGTCCTGATGGGTGCCGACCACCCAGTAGCCCTGTTCCTTCAGCGTCTCCAGGGTGCGGGCGATGTTGGTCACCCGGGCCACGGGCACGTACTCCACCGCCCCGGCCGACACCTTGGCCACCGTGGGCGTGACGGCGGCCGCCCGGCGTTCGGGGATGATCACGCCATGGACCCCGGCGGCGTCGGCGGTGCGCAGGAGCGAGCCCAGGTTCTGCGGATCCTCGATGCCATCGAGCACCAGGAGCAGCGGGTCCTCGCCCGCCTCTGCGGCCCGGGCGAGCAGCTCGTCCAGGTCGTGGTAGCGGTGGGGGGCAACGAGGGCGATCACGCCCTGGTGGTTCCGACCCCGGGCCATGGCGTCCAGCCGCTCCCGGTCGACCTCCTGCACGATCACGCCGGCCTCCCGGGCCCGGGCTACCACCTCGCGGATCGACCCCTCCCGGGCGCCCTTGGCCACCAGGAGCTTGTTGATCGTGCGGCCTGCGCGCAGGGCCTCCAGCACGGGAATGCGGCCTTCGATCTGTCCTGACACGGCTTCCGTCTCCTCCAGCTTCAGTCTGCCCGCGCCGCCCCGCCCCGATGTGCGACACGCCGGTAGTGTTCCACGGTGAACCCGTACAGGTTCTCCGCGTCCGGCGGGTGGGGCGTCGCCGAGAGCAGCTCCCACTCGGACTCATCCCACTCGGGGAAAAAGGCGTCGCCGGGGAAGTCGCCTTCGATGCGGCTGAGGATCATCTCGTCTGCATGGGGCAGGAACTGCCGGTAAAGCTCGGCGCCGCCGATCACGTACAGCGGCCGCGGATCGGCCAGCACATCGGCCACGGAGTGGCGCACCTCGCAGCCCGGCGCCCGGTAGTGCGGGTCCCGGGTCAGCACGATGTTGGTGCGCCCTTTCAGGGGGCCGCCGATCGACTCGTAGGTCTTCCGCCCCATCACCACCACCTGACCCATCGTGGTGCGGCGGAAGTGGCGCATCTCGGCGGGAAGGCGCCAGGGCATCCGCCCGTCCCGGCCGATCACCCGGTCCCGGCCCATCGCCGCAACGAGGATGATCACGTCGACATCTCCCCGCGGATCGCCGGATGGTGTTTATAGTTCACCAGCTTGATGTCGTCCATCGTGAACTGGTCGATGTCCTTAATCTCCGGGTTCAGCCACAACTGGGGCAGGGGGTAGGGCTCCCGGGTGAGCTGCAGCCGCACCTGGTCGAGCAGGTTGCGGTAGATGTGGACGTCGTTCAGGTAGTGGGTGAAGGTGCCCGGCTGAAGCCCGGTCACCTGGGCAACCATGTGGAGCAGCAGCGCGTAGCTGGCGATGTTGAAGGGTACGCCCAGGAAGAGGTCGGCGCTGCGCTGCCACACCGCCAGGTGCAGCTTGCCGTCTTTCACGTGGAACTGGAACGGGCCGTGACACGGCGGCAGGGCCATCTCGTCGAGGTCCGCGACGTTCCACGGGTTCACGATGAGCCGCCGAGCGTTGGGGTTGGGCCGCTCCGGGTCGGCCGCGATCTGTCGAATCTGGTCGATCACCCAGGCGATCTGGTCGTAGGTCCTGCCGTCGGGCCCCTCCCAGGCCCGCCACTGCTTGCCGTAAATGGGCCCCAGCTTGCCGCCGTTCCGGGCGGCGTCCTTGTCCCAAATGTGGCAGCCCCGCTCGTGCAGGAACTCCAGGTCGGTGCGGCCCGCCAGGAACCAGAGCAGCTCGGCCTTCACCGAGTTGAAAAAGAGCTTCTTGGTCGTGAGCGCCGGGAACCCCTCGGCCATGTCGTGCTTGAGCATGCGCCCGAACACGCCCACCGTGCCCATGCCCGTGCGGTTCGGCGTCCAGCGGCCCTCGGCGATGGCCTGCTCGTTCTCCTCCAGGATCTCCCGGCACAGCGCCAGGTATTGCAGTTCAATGTTCAAGCGCCGCACCTCCCGCCTTACAAAACTTCGATGTAGTATTCCACCCCGCCGCCCACGCCCCTCCCGGCGGGGTGGGATCGACGGGGTGGTGGGCGCGCCGCCCGGCAAGTGCCGGCGGACGCGCCCTGAACTGGTCAGTGCGCCGTGCCCTCCACGTAGGCGGCCGCGGCCAGGAGCAGCTCCCGCAGCCGCTCTTCCTGACCGGAGAGGTACAGGTAGCCGAGCAGCGCCTCGAAACCGGTGGAGGCGGCGTACTCCACCGGGTCGGCAGACTTGGGGGCGCCGTGCCCTTTGGCGTTCCGCCCGCGCCGCACCACGTCCTGCTCCCTCTCGGTGAGCCCGGGCATGAGGTGCTGCAGGGCCTCGGCCTGGGCGGTCGCCCGCACGTACCGGAGGGCGTGGCGGTGCAGGTCGTTCACCCGCACGTGCCCCAGCTCCAGCAGCCGCTCCCGCACGAACGTCTCGTACAGCGCATCGCCGAGGTAAGCCAGGGTGAGCGGGGGCAGCTCCAGCGGGTTCTCCAGCCTCATACCCGCCGCCACCTCACACCCTGCGGGGTGTCCTCCAGCACGATGCCCATCTCCCGGAGCTGGTCCCGGATCCGGTCGGCCTCGGCGAAGTTGCGGGCCTTGCGGGCGGCCTGCCGCGCCGCGATCAGGGCCTCGATCTCCGCGTCCAGGTTTTCGGCAGAGACCTGCCGCTGCAGGAGTCCCAGCACGCCGCCCAGCTCCTTCAGCAGGGTGAGCCCCCCTTCGGCCAGGGCACGGGAGGCGCCGGGGCCCACGCGGCTGTTCAGCTCGCGGCTCAGGTCGAAGAGGACGGCGATGGCCTCGGCGGTGTTGAAGTCGTCGTCCATGGCCTCGACGAAGCGCTCGCGGGCCTGGCGGAGCTGGGCCAGCGTCGCCTCCTCGCCGGCGTCCATCTCCGTCCGCTGAGCGGTGCGGGCCAGGTGCTCCAGGTTGGTCACCGTGTTGTAGAGCCGCTCCAGCGCCCGCTTCGTCTCCGCCATCGCCTGGTCGCTGAAGTTGAGCTGCGTGCGGTAGTGGGCGGAGAGCAGGAACATGCGGATGACTTCGCCGTCGTAGTGCTTCAGGATGTCGCGCACCGTGAAGAAGTTACCCAGAGACTTGGACATCTTCGCTCCATCGATCATCAGGTGTGCGTTGTGCATCCAGTAGCGGGCGAAGGGCTTGCCCGTCACCGCCTCCGACTGGGCGATCTCGTTCTCGTGGTGTGGGAAGGTCAGGTCCTCGCCGCCGCTGTGGATGTCGATGGTGTCGCCCAGGTACTTGCGGGCCATCGCTGAGCACTCGATGTGCCAGCCGGGGCGCCCCATGCCCCACGGGGACGGCCACGCCGGTTCGCCCGGCTTCTGGGCCTTCCACAGGGCGAAGTCGAAGGGGTGCTCCTTGCGGTCGTCAGGGTCGACCCGCTCCGAGGCGCCGGCGACAAGATCGGCCAGGTTCTTGTGCGACAGCTTCCCGTAGTCGGATTTTGTCGTGACCCGGTAGTAGACGTCGCCGCCTTCGACAACGTAGGCGTGCCCGTTGTCGATCAGCTGCTGGATCATGGCGATCTGCTCGTCGATCAACTCCGTGGCCCGCGGGTGCACATCCGCCGGGCGCACGCCCAGGGCGCCCGCGTCCTCGAAGTAGGCGGCGATCATCTCGTCGGCCAGCTCCCGCACGGTGATGCCGCGCTCGCCCGCGCGTCGGATCATCCGGTCATCCACATCGGTGAAGTTCTGCACGAAGGTCACCTGGTAGCCCCGGTACTCGAGGTAGCGGCGTACCGTGTCGAAGACGACGAAGTTGCGGGCGTTGCCGATGTGGAAGTAGTCGTACACGGTGGGCCCGCAGTTGTAGAAGCGAACCTTGCCCTGCTCGATGGGGACGAACGGTTCCTTCTGCCTGGTCAGGTCATTGTAGATGCGGATGCCCATGGGCCAAACCCTCCTGTACTCTGCGCAGGGCCCGATTCTCCTCTTCCAGCCGCTCGATGCGCTGGGTGAGCTTGTCGATCTGGCGCTGCATGTGGTCGAACATGTTGGCGATGGGGTCGGGCATGTGGATCATGTCCAGCTGGTCTGTGCGCACGCCGTTCTGTACCACGACCCGGCCCGGGTTGCCCACCACCGTGGAGTTGGGCGGCACCTCCCGCAGAACCACCGCCCCTGCGCCGATGCGGCTGTTGGCGCCGACCCGGAAGGAGCCCAGGATGCGGGCGCCGGTGCCGATGACCACATTGTCCTCGATAGTGGGGTGCCGCTTGCCTTTCTCCTTCCCCGTGCCCCCCAGGGTCACACCCTGGTAAATGGTCACGTTGTTGCCAACCTCCGCCGTCTCGCCGATCACGACCCCGGACCCGTGGTCGATGAAGACCCCCTGACCGATCTTGGCGCCGGGGTGGATCTCGATCTGCGTGAAGAAGCGGGAGATCTGGGAGATGATCCGGGCCAGCAGCTTGAAGTTCCGCTGCCAGAGCCAGTGGGCTATACGGTGCGCCCAGATCGCCTTGAGTCCGGGGTAGCAGAGCAGGACCTCCAGAACCGACCGTGCGGCGGGGTCGCGCTCCAAGACGACCTGGATATCACGCCGAATCTGTCGCCACATCTCGCTCCCTCCCTCTCCAACAAGGAAAGGCCCGCCTCTGCACACCAGAGGCGGGCACACACCCGCGGTTCCACTCTGATTGGGCGCCCGGACCGCGCCCCGCTCTTCCGGGTGCCAACACACCCTGTGCCCGCTAACGGTGGCCTTCCGTGGGCGCCTAGCGGTCGCGGACCGTGCCCGCGCCCGTTCGGACCCCAGCTCCCGGGCGCATGTTCCCTGCGCTCCCCCGACCTCCGCTTTCAGCCTGGGCGGCGGCTCTCTGTACGGGCTCCCGCAGGTACTTCTCCCGTTCGTCGCCTTTGCGTTGCTTCCGATTTTACGAAGCGCCCTTGTGGATGTCAAGCCATTGCAGGCACGTCAAGCCATTGGCCCCTGTCCGGGGATGTGCCGGCCCGGTTCAGGCCTCCTCAATCAGGGCGACCGCGTAGGCCGCCATGCCCTCCTCCCGGCCCACGAAACCCATCCGCTCATTGGTGGTGGCCTTGATGTTGACGCGCCGGGACGGGACGCCCAGGACGCCGCTGATGCGCTCCCGCATCTCACCCACGTACGGCCCGATCTTGGGCCGCTCCGCCAGCAACGTCATGTCGCAGTTGACGGGACGGTACCCCTCCGCCGCCAGCAGGGCGACCACCTGCCGGAGCAGCTCCAGCGAGTCGGCCCCCGCGTAGGCCGGGTCCGCCGGCGGGAAGTGCCGGCCGATGTCGCCCAGCCCGGCGGCCCCCAGCAGGGCGTCCATCAGCGCGTGCAGGATCACATCTGCGTCCGAATGGCCGTCGAGCCCCTTCTCGTGGGGAATCCGTACGCCGCCTAGCACCAGCGGCCGCCCGGCCACCAGGCGGTGAACGTCGTAGCCGAATCCCACCAGCACGGTCATGCGCCTCCCTCCAGCAGGGCTTCCGCCACCCGGAAGTCCGCAGGGGTGGTCAGCTTCAGGTTGGTCGGTTCCCCGCGGAACACCCGTACCGGCACGCCAATCCGCTCCACCAGGGAGGCGTCGTCCGTGCCGGTGAAGCCGTCTGCCATGGCCTGGCGGAAGGCCTGCACCAGCACATCCGCCCAGAAGACCTGGGGCGTCTGCACGGCCCAGAGCGATCCCCGGTCGGGCGTGGCGACGACGGTACCGTCGGGCGCCACCTGCTTGATCGTGTCCTGCACCGGCACCGCCACCACGAGGGCCGGGTGGACGGCGGCGGCACGCAGCACCCCCTCCCGCACCGCGGGGGTGAGGAGCGGCCGGGCCGCATCGTGCACCGCCACGATCCGGGGGCGGGAGTGAACGGCCTGCAGCGCCGCCCACACCGACTCCTGCCGGGTCGCTCCGCCGGGGACGACGCGGGCGACCTTGGGCAGATGGCCCACCAGCTCCCGGGTAGTCTCCAGATCAGCGGCGGCGATGACGATCTCGTCCACCAGGGGGCACGCGCTGAAGAGCTTTACGGTACGCACCAGTACCGGCTCGCCGCGGAGAGGGAGGAACTGCTTGGCAGTTCCTCCCCCCATGCGGGTCCCCGAGCCAGCAGCGGGGATGACGGCACTGACGGGAACCTGAACGCCTTCGATTGCCACGCTCACGGCGCCACCTTCTCCAGGGAAGAAAGCTTGGGCTTGGCGAAGATCATACGGCCGGCGGCCGTCTGGATGACCGACGTGACCAGGACCTCGATGGTCTCGCCGATGTTGCGCTTGCCGCCGTCCACGACGATCATCGTGCCGTCGTCGAGGTAGCCGACGCCCTGGCCGGGTTCCTTCCCTTCCTTCACGACCGACACGGTCATCTCCTCGCCGGGCAGGACGATCGGCTTGAGGGCGTTGGCCAGCTCGTTGATGTTCAGGACCTTCACGCCCTGCAGCTCGGCCACCTTGTTCAGGTTGAAGTCGTTGGTGACCACGACACCCCCCAGCATCTTGGCGAGCTTGAGCAGCTTGATGTCGACCTCGGGGGCGTCGATCTCGCCCTCGTAGATGCGCACATCGGTGCCCGCCTGCTTCTGGATCTGGTTCAGGATGTCGAGGCCGCGCCGGCCGCGATTGCGCTTCAGGACGTCGGAGGAGTCCGCGATGTGGCGCAGCTCCTCCAGCACCACCGAGGGCACCACCAGCGGGCCCTCGAGGAAACCCGCCTGCACGATGTCGGCGATGCGCCCGTCGATGATGACGGAGGTGTCAAGGATCTTGGGCTTGCTGACGCCGCGGTACTCGTGCGCCTTCTGCGCCGTCGCGGCCGCCGCGTGTTCCTTCCGCGCCGAGCGGTTGAAGACCGAGGCCAGCGCCTCGCTGACCTCCTCCCGCTTGCGCGTGGTGACGGTCATGCCCAGATAGCCCAGGATCACCGCGGTCAGGATGGAGATGACGCCGCCAAAGAGGGGAATCTTGCCGATGAAGACGCCAAGCAGGGCCGCAATGAGAAGCCCGCAGATAAGTCCAACGGAACCGAGGATGATATCGATGAATGAAGTCCCTGCCAGCCGGCCTTCCAGCCAGGTTACGAATGGATGAAGCAAGAAGCCCAGGAGGCCACCCACAAGGGTGCCAACGACGAAGTAAAGCAGCGTGAACGCCCAGTGTTCCGGAACCGACAGCAGCAGGGCGACGCTTTCCTTCCAGAGGAAGGTGAAACTGAAGCCGCTGAGCGCCCCCACCGCTGTGAGGATCAGGCGCAGGTTCTTTCTCAACATCCATTCACCTCCTCTTGCGCAAATAGCTATCCGGTATTGCGGACGAACCCCTCTACATTATGTGACGCTCCACGCAAACGCCAGGTTCGCTGGGTGCGGAAATGTGCAGGAAGGCGGCGCCGGGGGGCGGCGCCACCTCACTGCGCCAGGACGTGGTCGAGGAACGAACTCGCCTGCTCCGGCTCGAGGTCGCGGACCAGCACGATCTCGGAGAGGAGGATCTGCCGGGCGTTCTCCAACATCTTGCGCTCCGCGGTGGAGAGGCCCTTCTCCCGGTCGCGCTGCGAGAGCGTGCGCACCACCTCGGCCAGGGCGAGTATATCGCCGCTGCGGATCTTCTCCAGGTTCGTGCGGTAGCGGTGGTTCCACTTGTTGGCAGGCTGCGTGTTCCGGGAGCGAAGTACCTCGAGCACCCGCTGCAGCATCTGTTCCGACATCACCTGGCGAAGCCCGACCCGCTCCGAGCCGTCGCACGGCACCAGCACCTGCATGTCGGAGACCGGCAGGCGCAGCACGTAATACCGCTTGCGCTCTCCCAGCACTTCCCGGTCTTCGATCGCCTCGATGATCCCGGCCCCGTGCTTGGGGTAGACCACCTTGTCGCCCACCTGAAACACCGCATCACCCCCGTCCGGTCGGACCGAACCCTCCCCACACACATGACCTACCGGTTTCAGGGTACCAGACGCTAACACGGTTGTCAACAAAAGTTTATACAATATACATATTATTCGCACACCTGCTGTATCCCGCAGCCGCGCATCGGGACACCCGCTTGACGCGCGGCCCACGGCGCCGTACAATGACCCTCAGGATGGGGCTATAGCTCAGCTGGGAGAGCGCGTGAATCGCACTCACGAGGTCGGGGGTTCGAATCCCCTTAGCTCCACCAGAGGGAGGGCGGAAGCGATACGCTCCGCCCTCGCACTGTACTTTCAACCGAATCACGGGGCCTGCGGGGGCTGGCGCGGTTTTCCTGCAACCGCCGTTTGTGCCGGACAGGCCGCTCTGCTACAATAAGAAGCAGGCCAGGAAATGCCCGCCGGCTGAGGATCGGTGCACCCCTGACCCGCATGGGACTGAGAGGTGAATGTCGTGAAAGACTTGCTGTGCGATCAGTTTCAAGACACGGTAAATGAGTACCTCATCCGTCACCGCAGCGTGCTGGACATCATGGCCAAGCTCCAGGAGTCTCAGGCCCGCGTGAACCGCGCGATCACGAAGGCGGTCACCTCCTGTGGCTGTGTCCAGGTGCACGCCACCCGCCAGCAGTACCCGGCCGATGCCACCCTGGAGCAACTCCGGGATCATGTGCAGTCCCACGTGAGCGGCAAGCTCTGCGACCACTGCCGTGAGGTGGTCGAGGCGGAGCTGGGCAACAGCCTCTTCTACCTCGCCGCGCTCTGCAACACCTTCGACCTGAACCTTTACGACATCATCCTCCAGGAGCAGAAAAAGCTGTCCGCCCTCGGGGTTTACAACTTTGCCGACTGAGACCGCCTGGCGCTGTGAATGAAAAATATGAGGCCCGAGCCTTGCGCTCGGGCTTTGTGTTTTTCCGCCCAGGCCGGGGGTCACGGCGTCGGCGGGAGCCCCAGGTGCCGCCCCGGCAGCGTGAGGATCTGCTCCCTCAGGCGGTGCAGCCCCTCCTGAATCGCCCGCGCCCGCGCCTCGCCGATGCCCTCCACCTCGTCCAGCTCCTCCAGGGAGGCATGCAACACCCCCTGCAGCCGGTCGAACTGGCCCACCAGGTTCTCGATCACCCCGGCGGGCAGCCGGGGAATCCGGCGCAGCATGCGGTAGCCCCGGGGCGAGACGGGGGCGTCCAGTGCGACCGGCACGGAAGCCACGCCCAGGAGCCGGGCGATAGCCGTCAGATCCTGCAGCATCTCGTACGGCCAGGAGGCCAGCTGCTCCCGCAGCGCCTCGGCACACTGGGCGTCGCCGGCGGCGGCGTAGTCCCGCAGAATCAGGAGTTCCTCGGCCGCCACACCGGCGGTCAGCTCCTCCAGCTGCATGGCCACGAGGCGGCCTTCCACGCCCAGCTCGGCGATGTAGCGCTCGATCTCCTTGGCGATCCGGAGGACCATCTCCGTGCGCTGGATGGCCGCGGCCACGTCCTGCACGCTGACCATGTCGTCCAGCTCCAGCGCGGAGAGTCGGGCGACCGCCTCGTCCCGCACCAGCTTGTACTTCTCCAGGGTCTGCAGGGCCTGGTTCGCCTTGGCCAGGATGACGGGGAAATCGCGCAGGATGTACTTCATCGGCCCCTGGTACAGCGTGATCAGGTTACGCCGCTGCGAGATGGAGATGACCAGCTCGCCCGTCTGCTTCGCCACCCGCTCGGCCGTACGGTGGCGGGTGCCGGTCTCGTTCGTGGAAATCGATGGATCGGGGACGAGCATCGCGTTCGCGTAAAGGATGCGCCTGGCGTCGCGGGTGAGGATGATGGCCCCGTCCATCTTGGCCAGCTCGTACAGGCTGGCGGGCGTGAACTCGCAGTCCAGGCGGAAGCCGCCGTCCACCAGCGCCATCACCTCCCGGGAGTCGCCCACGACGATGAGCGCACCCGTCCGGGCGTGCAGGATGGACTCCAGCCCCTCCCTGAGCGGCGTGCCGGGTGCGACCTGCCTCAGCACTCGCCAGAAACCGTCCCGCTCGTCCACCGGAACACCCCCCTGCCACCGGGACTCACCGGTTCAGGGCCGCCTCCAGCCCCTCCATCACGGTCTCAACGCCGATCAGTTCCAGGTGTGTCTTCACGCTCAGGCTACGAAGGTTGGCTCGGGGCAAGACCATGCGCGTGAAGCCCATCTTCTCCACCTCCCGGATGCGCTGCTCGATCCGCGAGATGGCCCGCACCTCGCCGGCCAGACCCACCTCGCCGGCCACCACCGTCTGCGGGTCCGGCGGCTGGTCCCGGAAGGAAGAGGCCAGCGCCACGGCCAGCCCCAGGTCGATGGCCGGCTCGGCCAGCCGCACGCCGCCGGCCACCTTCACGTAGGCGTCGTGGTTGCCCAGGAGCAGCCCCACCCGCTTCTCCAGCACGGCGATGATCAGCTGAACCCGGTTCAGGTCGACGCCGTCGGCCGTGCGGCGGGGCGTGACGAAGGTGGAGGCGCTCACCAGCGCCTGCACCTCCACCAGCAGGGGGCGGGTGCCCTCGAGCGAGGGAACCACCACAGAGCCCGCCACCTCCAGCGGCCGCTCCGCCAGGAACAGCTGGGAGGCGTTGCCCACCTCCACCAGCCCGGCGTCGCGCATCTCGAACAGCCCGATCTCGTTGGTGGAGCCGAACCGGTTCTTCACCGCGCGCAGCACGCGGAAGCTGGCGTGCCGCTCTCCTTCGAAATAGAGGACCGTGTCCACGATGTGCTCCAGCACCCGGGGGCCGGCGATGGCTCCCTCCTTGGTGACGTGGCCGACGATGAAGACGGCTGTGTTCTGTCCCTTCGCCACGCGCAGGAGCCGCGCCGCGCACTCCCGCACCTGGCCGACGGAGCCGGGGGCCGAGGGCAGGTCCGGGGTGAAGACGGTCTGGATCGAGTCCACGATGAGCAGCACCGGCTGGATGGCCGCCGCGTGCTGGGCGATGGCCTCGAGGTTGGTCTCGGCCAGCACCAGCAGGCGCTCGTGGAAGGTGCCCAGCCGGTCGGCCCGGAGGCGGATCTGCCGGGCCGACTCCTCGCCGGAGACGTACAGAACCGTGCCGTGATCCCGGGCCACCCGGGCCGCCAGCTGCAGGAGGAGGGTCGACTTGCCGATGCCGGGGTCGCCGCCCACCAGCACGAACGCGCCGGGCACGATGCCCCCGCCCAGTACCCGGTCCAGCTCGGCCGAACCCGTGGGGAGCCGCCGGGCGTCCTCCGCGGGCACCTCGCCGATGGCCACGGGCCGCTCGCCCGAACCGAGGCCCGGCAGGCCGGCGCCGGACCCGCCGGAGCGGGCCGCCGGCTCCTCCACCAGGCTGTTCCAGGCGCCGCAGCCCGGGCACCGACCCATCCAGCGCGGAGACTCGTAACCGCACTCCTGGCAGACGAAGAGGCTCTTGGCCCTGGCCATCGCTGCAAGGTACCCCCTCGAGGTAGGATACGTCTTCTTTCGCATCCTCCTTCCCGCCCTCCTGCTGGGGCGATGCACGAGCACACCCCGGCGCAGGGCCGGGGTGCGCTTGCCGGATGTGGAGGTGTGATGCGGAAGGCCCGCTAGAACCAGCGGGTGGTGATGGACTTCTCTGCGGTGTAGAAGTGGACCCCGTCCTTGCCGTGCGCCCGCAGGTCGCCGAAGAACGACGCCCGGTGCCCGCCGAAGGAGAAGAAAGCCATCGGGGCCGGGACGCCGATGTTCACGCCCACCATGCCGGCATCCACCGCCAGGGCGTAGGTGCGCGCGGCCTTGCCGTCGCGGGTGAAGATAGCGCTGGCGTTGCCGTAGGCCGACCGGCCGGCCAGGGCGATCGCCTCCTCCAGCGTGTCGGCCCGGATCACCGCCAGCACCGGCCCGAAGATCTCGTCGCGCACCAGGGCGCTTTCGGGCGGCACGCGGTCGAAGATGGTCGGGCCGATGAAGAAGCCGCGGCCCGAGCCGTACCGGGGGTGCTCCCGCCCGTCCAGGAGGAGCTCTGCGCCGTCCCGCACGCCGAGCTCGATGTAGTGCGTCACCCGCTCCAGCGCCTCCCGGGAGACCAGGGGGCCCATGAAGGTCTCGGGGTCGAGGCCGTCGCCCACCCGCACCTGCCGGGCAGCCTCCACCAGCCGGGAGACGATCTCGTCGCCGGCCGCTCCCACGGCGATCAGCACCGAGACCGCCAGGCACCGCTGCCCGGTGGAGCCGAACGCCGAATCGATGACCGCCTTGACCGTGCGCTCCATGTCGGCATCGGGCATCACGGTGAGGTAGTTCTTGGCGCCGCCGAGGGCCTGCACCCGCTTGCCGTGCGCCGCGGCGGTGGCGTAGATGTGCTGCGCCACCGGCGTGGAGCCGACGAAGGAGACGGCCTTCACGTCAGGGTGCGTGAGGAGGGCGTCCACCGCCTCCCGGCCGCCGTGCACCAGGTTGATGACGCCGTCGGGCAGGCCGGCCTCTCTGGCCAACTCCACCAGGCGCACGCTGGTCAGCGGCGTCCGCGGCGAGGGCTTCAGAACGAAGGTGTTGCCGCAGGCGATGGCCACGGGGAACATCCAGAGGGGGATCATGCCGGGGAAGTTGAAGGGGGTGATGCCGGCGCAGACACCCAGCGGCTGGCGGATGAGGCTGCCGTCGATCCCCCGGGAGATGTCCGTCAGAGTCTCGCCCATCAGTAGGGTGGGGATGCCGCAGGCGAACTCCACCACCTCAAGCCCCCGGCGCAGGGAGCCGCGGCTCTCGTCCAGGGCCTTGCCGTGCTCCAGGGTGATCAGCCGGGCCAGCTCCTCGAAGTGCTCCTCCAGCAGCGCCCGGTACCGGAACAGGTAGTGGGCACGGCGCGGCGCCGGAACGGCCGACCACTCCGGGAACGCGGCCTGTGCGGCAGCCACGGCCTCGGCGACCTCCCGCTCACCGCCGGCCGGCACTTCGGCCAGCACCTCTTCCGTCGCCGGGTTGACCACGGGGGTGGTCGGTCCGTCAAAGGTGCGCCGCCACTCGCTCCCGATCAGCATGGGGGCCAGGCGGGGCATCTCGTTTCCGCTCATGCTCCATCTCCTCTCTGCTTAGTAGGCGCGGCCCTGGGCGGCCATCAGCTGCTCCACCTCCGCCCGGGTGGGCATGGCCTGCGAGCAACTGTGACGGCTGACGACGATCGCGCCGGCCGCCGCGGCGAAGGTGGCGCAGCGTTCGGTGGGCCATCCCTGCAGGAGCCCGAAGCAGTAGGCCGCGCCGAAGCCGTCGCCCGCGCCCAGGGTGTTCATGACCTCCACCCGGAACGGCGGCACCTGCAGCGGCCCGCCCTCGCCGAAGATGAGGACGCCGGCCCCGCCGCGCTTGGCCACCACCTGGCGCGGGCCCAGGGCGAGGATGTTTGCCGCTGCCGTGGGCGGGTCATCGGACTCGCCCGCAAAGGCCAGCTCGGCCTCGTTGGCGAGGACGATGTCCGTCAGGCCCAGTGCGGCACGGTAGTAGGGCAGCGCCGCCCGCGGGTCCGCCCAGAGGCCGGGGCGCCAGTCGACGTCGACCACGTTGACGCCACCCCGCCGCCGGTTGATGTGCAGGGCGTACAGGGCGGCCTCCCGCACGGGGGACTCGGCGAGGGCCGTGGCGGCCACCACCAGCATCCCGCCGAGCCGCTCCTCAATGATGTCGCCGATCTCCAGGTGGTTGTCGGCGCAGGGCTTGCGGTAGAAGAGCACCTTGGAGTCGCCCGGCGGGAACAGGGCGCCGAAGGCCAGCGCGGTGGGATAGCGCGGGTCACGCCGCACCATCTCGGTGTCGACCCCGGCCCCCTGGAGCTCGGCCAGCAGGAAGTCGCCGAACTCGTCGGGGCCCACGCGGCTGATCAGCCCCGCCCAGGCGCCGAGGCGGCCCAGCCCGAAGGCGGTGTTGCCCGCGGAGCCGCCAAGGTACTTGCGAAAGGACTGAACCCGCGCCAGGGGCGTGTGGAGCTGCTCGGCGTAAAGGTCGACCAGCACCCTGCCCAGGCAGTAGACGCGGGTGTCGGGTTTCAGGACCACGTCAATTCCTCCTCCCGGACGGCTGCAGGCTACACGTTGGGCTTCTGCCAGTTCATCAGGTGCGCGTACACCGGGTCGGGCCGGAAGTTCCAGTTGCGCGTGGGTCCGGCCATCACGTTCAGGTAGTAGGCGTCGTGGCCCGGAGTGGCCGCCACCGGGTGGTAGCCGCGCGGGACCAGGACGAGGTCGCCGTCCCCCGGTGCGCAGGCGACGTCCAGCGCGCGGTCGTCCGTGTAGACCCGCTGGAAGGCGAACCCGCCGGAGGGGCGGATCTGGTAGTAGTAGATCTCCTCCAGGAAGCTCTCGTGGGGCGGATCCTCGGTGTCGTGCTTGTGGGGCGGGAAGCTGGACCAGTTGCCGCCCGGCGTGTACACCTCCACCAGGATCAGCGACTCGGCCAGCGTCGAGGCGGGCGGAAGCAGGTGCTGGATGTAGCGGTAGGTCTGGCCCTCGCCCCGATGCTCCGTCACCATCTCCTCGGGGCCCACGAGCCGCACCGCCCGCACGCCGCCCCGGCTCACGGGGGCGGAGGCCACCGCCAGGTGCAGGTCGGTCTCCGCCCGCACCGAAAAGGGCGTCGCCGGCGGGAGGAGCAGCACGGCGGGCGGAACCTTCTCCCACACGTCCCGGCGGGTGCCGACGCCGCGGAACTCCAGACTCCCGGCTGCCACCGTACACTTCCCGCCGAGCACGACGAGAGCCGCCTCGCGGCCTGCTTCGTCGCCGGTGAGCGTCTCGCCGGGCTTCAGCCGGTACGCCTGGAAGTGGATGCGGGTCATGCCGCCCTGGGGCGGGGCCACCGAGACCAGCAGCCCCGCCTCCCGCTGCTGCCGAATCAGAAGGGTCGGTTGGGTCATGCTCCGGTCACCTCCCGGATGTAGGCACGCGCGGCCCGGGAGACCTCCAGGGCCGGGTACCGCACCGGGTCCTGTTCCGCCTCGACGACGATCCACCCCGAGAAGCCCGTCGCGAGCAGGGGCGCGAAGATCGCCCGGAAGTCCAGGCAGCCCGTCCCCGGGGTGCAGAACACGTTGGCCATCACGGCCTGCTTGAAGGTGAGACCCTCCGCCCGCACGCGTGCCAGCACCTCGGGCCGGACGTCCTTGGCGTGCACGTACCGGATGCGGCCGGCGTGGCGCCGGAAGACCGCCGCCGGGTCGCCGCCGCCGTAGAAGATGTGGCCGGTGTCGGGGCAGAGGCCGATGAGCTCCGGGTCGGTGAGGGCCATCAGGCGGTCAATCTCCGCCTCCGACTCCACCCCGGTGCCGCCGTGCGGGTGGAAGACCAGGGTGATCCCCCGCTCCCGGGCGTAGCGACCGCAGGCGTGGAGCCCCTCGATCAGGCTTTTCCAGTGCTCCTCCTCCAGAGGCTGCCGGCGCGGCCGTTCACCCTCCAGATCCCAGTGCTGGGACCGGTAGCCCTCGGCGACGATGGCGTAGCGGGCGCCGGCGGTGCGGCAGAAGTCGATGTGCCGCTTCGTGGCAGCGATCTCCTCCTCGAGGCGGCGGGGGTTGGCAAGGTTTGTCCAGCGGTAGGCGGCGGACAGCACCAGCCCGCGCGCCGCGAGCGTCTGGCGCAGTTCGGACGGGTCCTGGGGATACTTGTAGCTCATCTCGGTGCCGGCAAAGCCGGCGGCGCCGATCTCATCCATGACCTGCGTGCCGGGGGTTTCAGCGCCCCACTCCCGGAGGTCGTCGTTCACCCATCCGATCGGGCCGACGCCCACGCTGATCCGGCCGGTGGCTGTTCCTTCCACTTTAAAGAACCTCCTTGCTGCGATTGTGCCGCCAGTCCGCGTGCGATTCCTTCAGGTACTCGGGCACGGGAACGTCCCACCAGCCGGCGCTGGTCAGGCCGCGCTCGTTCACCATCACCTCGACCAGGGCCGGGCCGCCCGAGGCGAGCGCCCGCTGCACGGCCGGTGCGATCTCGTTCGGGTCGACCACCCGCTCGCCCTGGATGCCGAAACCGCGCGCCACCTCGGCCAGGTTGGCGCTGTAGGCCTCGCCGCGCCGTTCAAACCGGGTGACGATCACGCGATCGCGGCCGAACCGGTTCTCCTGGAGGTTGCGGATGGAGGAGAACCCGCGGTTGTTCATGACGACCCAGACCACCGGCACGTCGTACATGGCGGCGACGCCCATCTCCTGCATGGTCTGCAGGAAGTCGCCGTCGCCCGCCAGACCCACCACCGGCCGGTCGGGGGCGCCCAGCTTCGCCCCGATCGCGCCCGGCACGGTGAAGCCCATGGTGCTGAAGCCGCCGGAGCTGATGTGGGTCCTGGGCTCGTAGACGGGGAACTCCTGGTAGACCTGGTTCTGAACGAGTCCGGCGCCGGCGACGACGATGCCGTGCCGCGGCAGGGCCTTGCGGACCTCCACCAGCGCCCGGGAGATGGTGGTGAACCCCGGGCCGTCGTAGGTCTGGGCGGGACGGAGCGCCGCGTACCACTCCTCACGCAGCTGCACGATGCGCCGGTGCCAGGCCGAGCCGCGCCAGTCGCGGGGCTTGCCCAGCAGCTTCAGGCCGTCCAGGATGTCGCGGGCGGCGCTGCGGGCGTCGGCCACCATGTCCACGGCCACCGGGAAGTTCTTGCCGATCTCGTGCGGGTCGATGTCGACCTGGATCAACTTGCAGTCCGGCTGCATGTTGTAGTCCTTGTGGTAGCTGGAGAAGGACCAGTCGGTGAACCGGCAGCCGAAGGAGAGCACCACGTCGGCCTCCCGCAGCAGGGCGTTGGCCACGCTGGAGCCAGGGGAGCCGGGGTGCAGGCCGTACAGTTCGTGGTCCTCCGGCACGGCGCCCTTGCCCATCCAGGTGGTCAGGATCGCGGCGCCCAGGAACTCGGCGATCGCCTGCACCTCCTTGCAGGCGTTGGCGGTGATGACGCCGCCGCCGATGAGCACCACCGGACGCTCCGCATCCAGCAGCAGGCGCACGGCCTTCTCCACCGCCTGCGCGTCGGGCCGGGGCCGGTGGGCCGCCTGCCGCTGCACCGGCAGGGGCAGCTCGACGTCGGCAGCCTCGGCCTGGACGTCCATGGGCATGTCGATGTGGACCGGCCCGGGCCGCCCGCTCAGCATCTTGTTGAAGGCCCGGTGCATCACGAAGGGCACCACGTCGGCGCGGGTGGGCTGGAAGGTCTGCTTCGTGATCGGGCGGAGGACGTTAGGGAAGTCGGAGAACTGGTAGCGGTCCAGCTCCTGCAGGACCGAATGGCCCCGCATGTAGGTGTGGGTGCTGCCCGTCACCACCAGCAGGGCGGTGGAGTCCACGTAGGCCTGGGCCACGCCGATGGTGGTGTTGCACGCGCCGGGACCGATGGAGGTGAACACCGCACAGGGCTGGCCGGTCACCCGGTAGTAGGCGTCCGCCATGTGGGCCGCGCTCTGCTCGTGGTAGACCATACGGGCCTGGATCCGATCCTGCCGGTCCACCACGGCGTCGAACAGGCAGACGTCGCCGTGGCCGGGAATGCCGAACACGTAGGGAACCTTGTTGGCGATCAGGTACTCGACCAGGATCTCCGCTCCGGTGAGGCGTGCCATCTTCATACCTCCTCCAACGCCACGGGCCGGCCGAGCCGCTGCGACTTGCCGGCGGCGAGCGCGACGGCGAGCGCCTGCCTGCCGTCCCACACGCCGACGGACGGCTTCCGGCCGGCACGGACAGCGTTCACAAACTCCACGATCTCGATCGCGTAAGACTGCTCAAACCGCTCCAGGAAGCCCGGGACGAAGTCGTGGGTCACGCCGGCCCGGGTCAGCAGCATGATGGGCGTCTGCCGCTGATAGCCGATGGTGATGGTCCCCTTGGTCCCGATGACCTCGCCGCGGATGTCGTAGCCGTAGAAGGCGTGCCGGCTGCCCTCGATGTGGCCGATGCCGCCGCGGGCAAACTCGAGGATGACGTGGGCGGTGTCCACGTCTTCGTACTTGGCGAACCACGGGTAGACGAGGGCCTTGCCGGTGGCGTAGACCCGGGTTACCTCGTCGCCCATCAGGAACCGGGCGATGTCGAACTCATGGATCAGGCAATCCAGGTAGATGCCGCCCGACTCGGCCACATACGCCTCCGGCGGCGCTTCCGGATCGCGGCTGATGCCGTTGTAGGCCACCACGTCGCCGATGGCCCCCTCGTCAATCGCACGCCGCGCGGCCGCGTAGCCCGGATCGAAGCGCCGCATGAACCCCAGCTGGAACGGGACGCCCGCGGCATCCACCGCCTGACCGATCGCCTCGCACTCGGCCACGGTGAGCGCCAGGGGCTTCTCGCAGAAGATCGCCTTGCCGGCCTTCGCCGCCGCGATGCAGATCTCGGCGTGGGTCGTGCTCGGCGTGGCCACGATGACGGCATCCACTTCGGGATCCGCCACGATCTCGCGCCAGTCCGTGCTCCCCCGCACCCCGAAGTCAGCGGCCACCTCCGCCGTCCGGCCGGCCAGCGCGTCGGAGACGGCCACCAGCCGGGCCTCCGGAACCTGCGTCGCCAGGATGTTCGCATGCCGGTACCCCATGCGCCCGAGCCCGAGCACTGCGCAACCCAACCTTGCGTTGCTCATGCCATCCACTCCATTTCATGCTCTATTGTAAGCGCTTACAACTTGCCGCAAAGGAAACCGCGCCGGACCTAGCGTCCGGAGCGCGGAGGAGCCGTCGACTCGCCCACCGAGAGGCGCGGGGGCAGCAGGATCTGGCGCACCGGCGCCGCCGGCTCGCGGATTCGCTCGACCAGCATCCGCATCGCCTCGCTGCCCAGGTCTTGCATCGGCTGTGCGATGGAGGTGAGTTCGGGGTCGAAATCCCGGGCCAGGGCGGTCAGGTCGAAACCGATCACTGACACGTCTTCCGGCACCCGGATGCCGCTGCGCCGCAGGACCTTGATCGCGCCGATGGCGATGAGGTCGTTGCCGGCCACAATGGCCGTCGGCAGCGGCACCTGTCTGGCCAGCAGGCGCGTCGCCTGCTCCGCGCCGCTGGCTGCGGTAAACTCACCCTCGTCCACCAGCGCCGGATCCACCGGCACCCCGTACTGCTCCATGGCGGCCTCGAAGCCCTTCTTGCGGTAGAGGCCCGGGCGGGTGCGGGTAGGACCCCCGAAGAGAGACACGCGCCGGTGGCCGAGGCGCAGCAGGTACTCGGTGGCCAGGTAGCCGCCGCGGAAGTCGTCCACGCCCACGGAGGGCACTTCCGGCGCGTCGACGCCGCGGGTGAGCAGCACGATGGGAAAGCCCTCCGCGTGCAGGGCGGCGATGTTCGGGTCGTTCACCTCGGGGCTGGCCAGGATGATCCCCTCGACGCCCTTGTTCCGCAGGACGTCGATGTACCATCGCTCCTTCTCCAGCTTCTCGTCCGTGTTGCAGATCATCACGCTGAAGCCCATCGCGAAGCCCGCGTCTTCCACGCCGCGGCAGATCTCCGCGAAGAAGGGGTTGGTGATGTCCGGCACCAGCAGCCCGATGGTGGCCGTCCGCCCGGTCATCAGGGCCGAAGCGATCAGGTTGGGGCGGTAGTTCAGCTCCTTCATCGCCGCCAGAACTTTCTGCCGCGTTTCCGGCCGCACGTTCGGCCTCTGGTTGACCACCCGCGAGACCGTCGCCAGGGACACGCCGGCGACCCTCGCCACGTCATAGATCGTCGGACCGACGCCACGGCCTTCTTTTCCCATGCGCCTACCTGTCCCTCCTGAGTAAGACCAGCCTATGCGCTTAACCCTTGACGGAACCGGCGATGATGCCCTCGATCAGCTGCCGCTGGAAGATGAGGAAGAGCAAGGTGAGCGGCAGGAAGATGATGGTCGCTCCTGCGCAGAGCACGGGAACGTTGGACGTCCACCGCTGCTGGAAGTAGAGCAGGCCCACCGGCAGCGTCTGGTACTCCTCCACCGTGGTCACCACGAAGGGCAGGAGGAACTCGTTCCACGTCCAGATGAAGAAGAGCAGGGCCAGCGTGCCGAGGATCGGCCTGACGAGCGGCAGGAGCACCCGCCAGAAGGCCTGCCACGAGGTGCAGCCGTCCACCATGGCCGCCTCGGAGATCTCCCGCGGCAGGTTGGCGAAGGCCGTCCGCATCAGCAGCGTGCCGAACGAGAGGCTCATCGCGATCTGGGGCAGGATCATCGCCGCGTGGCTGTTGAGCAGCCCCATGAACTTCAGTTCGTAGAACAGCGGGATCACCAGGGCCTGGCTGGGGATGGTCATGCCGAGCAGGAAGACCGCGAACAGGACGCCAGCCCCGCGGAAGCGGTAGCGGGCGAAGGCGAAGCCCGTCATGGCCGAGAGGATGACCGAGGGCACCACCACCAGCACCGCGACGATCACGCTGTTGCGGAAGAAGATGCCGAACTTGCCCTGCACCCAGGCGGTCACGTAGTTCTGCCACTGCCAGACCTTCGGCAGGCTGAGCGCCCCCTGCACCAGCTCCGTGTCGGTCTTAAACGACGAGATCGTCGTGGTGATGAAGGGCACGAGGGCCCCCAGCACAGCGAGGGTCAGGAACGCGTATGCGAGGATGTGCCTGGTCCAGGTTGCCCGCCTTGCGCTGTCCGTCATTTCCTCTCCCCCAGCAGGCGCAGCGTCGCCGTGGACAGGGCGATGGTGACCACCGCCAGGATCACGGCCAGCGCCGCACCGTATCCGACCCGGTTGATGTTGAACGCGTTTTCAACCATGTACGAGGCAATCACCGTCGTCTGCCGCCCGGGGCCGCCCCGGGTGGTGGCCCAGATCACGTCAAACGCCCGCAGCGCGTTGATCATGTTGGCCACCAGCACGACCACCATCTCGCCGCGCAGCCCGGGCACCGTCACGTGCCAGAACTCCCCGACCGCCGACGCCCCGTCGATGCGGGCAGCCTCGTAGAGTTCGGCGGGGATCTTCTGGATGCCGGCCAGGAAGACGACGAAGCAGAATCCATACCCGGCCCATGCGCCGATGAGGCCCACCGTGGGCAAGGCCAGCTTGAAGTCGCCCAGCCAGGCGGGGCCCGCGACGCCGAACAGGGCCAGCACCTCGTTCACCAGCCCGAACACCGGGTTGAGCAACCAGCGCCACACGACGCCCACCAGAACGCCCGGCATGATGTAGGGCAGGAAGAGGGTGAAGCGGAAAAAGCCCGTGCCCCTGAGCTTCAGCTGCTCGATGACCGCGGCCAGCACCAAGCCGATTGCCAGCGGCAGGACCACGTAGTACGGAATGAGCACCAGGTTGTGCCACAGCGCCTGCCAGAAGAGCGGGTCGCGGAAGGCGGCGACGTAGTTGGCCAGCCCGGCGAACGACGGGGCTCCCCAGCCGTCCCAGTGCACCAGGCTGAGCCCCACGGTACCGGCCACCGGCACCACCATGAAGAGCGCGTAGATGACCAGCGCCGGGAGGTAGAAGAGGTGGGGCTCCAGCCTCGCCAGGACAGAGGACCGGCCCGGGATGCGGGCGGAGCCGGCGGCCGCCGGCTCCGCCCCGCCTGACTTACTGCTTCGTTGCGAGGAACGCCGCATAGTCACGCTGCAACTCCCTTGCGAAGCCTTCTGGATCCATCTCACCGGCCATCAGCGCCTGCAGGCTCGCAGTCAGCGTGTCATAGAAGGTCGGCGTGGCCCAGTCCATGTAGTGACCCACGGTGTTGGTCTGGTTGGCATAGTTCCAGGCCCGGTACAGGTCGCCGGACAGCGTGCCTTCCTTGATGTGCTCGTCGCCGATGGGCAGGCCGGGCAGCGTCTCGTTCGCAATCAGGAGTTCCACGGCCCGGTCGGAGACCAGGAAGTTGATGAACTCGGCCGCCAGGTCCTGGTGCTTGGTGGTCTTGATGATGCCGTACGGCAGACCGACGCCCCCCACGTGCACCGTCGGGCGATCGCGGTCGGGCATGAGGAAGAAGCCGACGTTCTCGCCCATCGCCTTGGCCAGGTCGCCGGAGAGCCAGCTGCCGGCCAGCAGCGTGGCGCCGCCGCCGTTGGCGAAAATCTTCCACGCGTCATCATAACCCACACCGGCGAAGTTTTCCATCAGATAGCCCTTCTGAACCCACTCCTGGAGCTTCTGGGCCGGGACGATAATGTCGTCGGTCTCCCAGGTCTGATTGCCCTGGTGGTAGATCAGCTGATCCAGGTACTCCAGCGTGGTGTAGGCGCCCTGGAGGTCGCCGTATACGTGGATGGCCGGCCACTTGTCCAGGTTGCCGAGCACGATCGGCGTGACGCCCTTCTGCTTGAAGGTCTCAAAGGCAGCCTCGAGCTCGTCGAAGGTGGTGGGCACGGAGACGCCGTTCTCCGCAAAGATCTGCCGGTTGTAGTAGAAGCCGATGATCTCGCCCGTCTGCGAGACGCCCCAGAGGGTGCCCGTGCCGAAGGTCTGGCCGTCGTCGGTATACCGGTTGCGGGCCAGCAGGCCGGCGGCGATGCGCTTGGACCAGCCGTACTTCTCGTCATACTGGTCCATCGGCACCAGGAGGCCGGCCCGGACCATGGGGCCCATGCTGGACTCGCCGTTGTTGATCTGCGCGATGTCGGGGCCCTCGCCGCTGGAAACCGCGCGCTGCAGGCTCTTCTGCAGTTCCTCGGTGGTCCAGCCGCGGTGCTCGACCTTCACGCCAGGATGCTGCTGCTCAAACTCGGCCGCCAGCTGCTCCACCACGTCCTTGAGCACACCCGAGTTGTTAGTATCCCAGAACACCAGCTTGATCTGTTCCGTGCCGGATGTAGTCCCCTGCTCACTCTGCTGGGTCGTTCCCTGGGTCGAGCCGCCTTGGGGCTGTGAGCTGGTCCCCGATTGACCGGAACATCCCACCAGAGCCGCGATCAACGTGATTCCCAGGAACACTGAAACCCATCGACGCATGCAAGCTACCTCCTTACTTCAGCTGCGATGACGTGGTGCTCAGGCGAACTGCGGCAGGAAGGGTTTGTGAGCAACGAGGTACTCGTCGACCAGCTGACGGGCCAGAGAGTACGACGAGACGAGTGGATGGGTGGCCAGCGCCTGCACGGCAAGCTGGTAGGAGCCCTCGACGGCGGCCTGCACCGTGAGCCGCTCGTAAGCCTTGACGGCCGTGATCAGCGGGCTCACCTGCGGCGGCACCGGATCCTGGGCCAGAGGCCGGGCACCGTGTTCGTCCAGCAGCGAGGTGACCTCCACCACGTCCTCCCGCCGGAGGATGTCCAGGGCCCCGCAGTTGGGCACGTTGAGGATGAGGGTGGCCTTGCGGCGCTGGACGGCTGCGGTCATCACGGCCATCGCCAGCCCTTCGTACCCCTCGCCCTCGAAAACGGTCCCGTCCTCGGCCGGAGCGGCTTCCTCCACCTTGCGGCCGGACTCCCGGGCCATGTAGGTGGCGTTGCGGGTGTTGATACCCTGCTCGTAGGCCCGGAGGGCGGCGTCCATGTCGCCGGAGGCCACCAGCTCGGCGAGGCTGGCCCAGAGAGGCCGGTTGATGCTCAGCACCTGCTGGCCGCGGGTCCCGCCGGAGGCGAGGATGTTGGCGACCGCCTTCTCACGGTAGTAGAAGTAGTACAGGTACTCGTTGGGCAGGAGCCCGTACATGCGGACCAGGTCCGGCTCGAAGAGGCCCCACTCAGGGTAGCGGGCGGCCAGTTCCTCGTAGTGTGCGAGGATGTGGGGCATGCGGTCCTCGCCGTCCACCAGCACGCGGCGGATCCAGCCCAGGTGGTTGAGGCCGAAGTACTCCAGGTACACCTGGTCCGCCGGCACGCCCAGGAAGGCGGCCACGCTCCGCTTCATGGCGGTGGGCGCATCGCAGATGCCGATGGCGCGCACCGGGGAGTAGGTGGTGAGCGCCTGGGTGATCAGCCCCGACGGGTTCGTGAAGTTGATCAGCCACGCCTGCGGGGCGACCTCCCGGATGACCCGGGCGTAGTCGAGCATCACCGGGATGGTCCGGAGGGCCATGGCGAAACCGCCGGGGCCCGTGGTCTCCTGGCCGAGCACGCCGTGCTTCAGCGCGATCTCCTCGTCCCGGATCCGGCCTTCTTCCTGGCCCACTCGGATGGCGCTGAAGATGAAGGCCGCGCCCCGGGCCGCCTCCCGGAAGTCATGGGCATACGTCACCTTGAAGCGGGCGCCCCAGCGGTCGGCCAGGTGTCCGACGAACCGGCCCATCGTCTCCAGCCGGCGGGGGTCTGCGTCGTAGAGCACCACCTCGGTGAGCGGCAGAGACTCCTGGCGGCGGATGAGCCCGCTCACGAGCAGGGGCGTCCGAATCCCGGCGCCCAGCAGGACAAGCTTCATTTCTCGTGCCTCCTCTTAGGAACGGTGATCCCTGCGGCCTCGGCGGCTGCGATCAGTTCCGCCTCGCGCGGCGCTCCGGCGTATCCCCCGGCCCGCTGTACGTTCAGCCCGCCGCAGATGTTGCCGAGGTTGAGGGCCTCCGTAACCGACATTCCCTTGCGCCAGCCGTAAAGGAACCCGGCGTTGAAGCAGTCGCCGGCGCCCGTCGCATCCACCACTTCTACCGGTTGCGTGGGGGCATGGTACTCGACGCCGTCCACGATGGCCGACGAACCGTCGGCCCCACGCTTCAGGACCACAAACCGGGCCGCCTCACCCAGCCGCCGCAGGGCGGCGCAGGCGTCGGTGGCGCCGGTGATGGCGCGGGCCTCCGCCTCGTTGGCGAACACCAGGTCAGGCAGGGGGAGCAGCTCCCAGATGCGGCTGGACTTGAGCCAGGCCTCGTCCCACCCGGTGTCCACCGTGAGCCTCATGCCCCGCCTGTCGGCCTCCGCCTTGTAGAGGGGCAGGTCGGGCCCCAGGTAGGCGTGCAGGAGCGGCGCCTCCACCCGCCCGATCACCGCCAGGGCGTGGCTCCGGAAGGCGTCTTCATAGACCTGCCGCCTCTCCTCGTAGCTCACGAAGCCCCGGTCCCCCTGATACGTCATGCACACGCTCACTGAGGGCAAGGGTTCCGGTAGGATGCGGATGAGCTCGGTCGACACGCCCTCGGCTTCCATGATGGACAGGGCCAGCCGGCTCCACGGGTCGTTGCCGACCACCCCCACCATGCCGACGGCGAACCCCAGACGGTGAAGGGCGGCCACCATGTTGAACGCCCCGCCGGCCGCCACCAGGAAGCCCTCCGCGTAGACCTCCTGGCCCAGGGCCGGCCAGCTGGGGATGTTCGTGAACACGAGGTCCACGGTGGGACGCCCCACCACGAGCACGTCATATCGGTGCGGCAAATGCATACACCCGCCCACATGAAAACGGTTGAAAGCGCTTTAGTCCAGATTCGCTCATCACACGGGAATCGAGCATATGCCGCGCAAGGCCTTGCGCTACAGCAAAGCTGTGGTGCGGCCTTTCGCAACACATCTGTTTCCAATCTAGATGGTAGCGCTTTCATTAACTCCTGGGCGAAGAATTCGCTTTGTCGCCTGTATTTCCTGCGGGGTTCGGCTGGTTTTAGTAATGTTAAGTAGCAGTATTGTAAAATAGTAAAGGCGCTCGCCGATGTGAGTCGGCGAGCGCCTTCCCGCTTGCATGATAGACGGCGACTACAACTCCTCCTGGAGCCGCCGTGAACAGGCGAGGATGGCCTCCCACACGGCCCGCACGTCCTCGGCCCGCAGGGCCGGGCCGGCCTGCCGGACCAGCCTGTCCAGCAGGGCGTGCTCCCGCTCCTCCTGGAAAACGGGGACGCCTGTCCCGGCCTTGATCCGGCCCACCCGGCGGGCGACCTCCATGCGGCGGCATAGCAGGGCGAGCAGCTGCTCATCCAGCCGGTCGATCTCCTGCCGGCATTCGGCGAGGCTCTCCAGGGCCGCGGCCGGAAGCAGGCCCAGATCCTGCATCAGGGCACGGAATGCGCCCGGATCGAGCTGTTGGGCGGCGTCGGAGAGCGCCCGGTCCGGGTCCGGGTGCACCTCGATCATGAGCCCGTCCACCCCGGCGGCAAGGGCCGCCCGGGAGAGCGCCGGAATCAGGTCCCTTCGCCCGGCGGCGTGGCTCGGGTCGATGATCACGGGCAGCCCCGACCGTTCCCGCGCCACGATGGCGGTGCTCAGGTCCAGCGTGTTGCGGGGGCACGTCTCAAAGGTGCGGATGCCCCGCTCGCAGAGGATCACCTGGTCGTTCCCGGAGTCCATGATGTACTCCGCCGCGGCAAGCCACTCGTCCAGCGTGGCGCTCAGCCCCCGCTTGAGCAGGACCGGCTTCCCGGCCCGTCCCACCTGCTTCAGCAGGGCGAAGTTCTGCATGTTGCGGGAGCCCACCTGGAGCACGTCGGCATACCGGGCGACCAGATCGATCTGGGCGGTGTCCATCACTTCGGTCACCACCGGCAGGCCGGTCTCCTCCCGGGCCAGGGCCAGGAGCCGCAGCCCCTCCTCCCCCAGACCCTGGAACGACCGCGGCGAGGTGCGCGGCTTGAACGCCCCGCCCCGCAGGGCCGTCGCTCCCGCCGCCTTCACCGCCCGGGCCGCCTCCAGAATCTGCTCCTCGCTCTCCACGCTGCACGGGCCCGCGATGATGAGCGGGCGGCCTGAGCCCAGCCCAAGGCCCGCAAACCGGTCAGCCCCCCAGCGCGTCGTCACAGCAGTCAGGCCTTCGGCCATGCTCATCCGCCTCCTCTTGCCGAAATTCAAAAGGCTCCCGTCCCGGCAAGGGACGAGAGCCTCGCTCCCGTGGTACCACCCTCATGAGCCGCCCACGGCGGCCCGCTCGACAGCAGGCGCGGAGGAAGAAGTTCCTCGACGCCGCTCCCCGCTAACGGAGGGAAACCCGGCCCGGCCTACTGGCGCCGCACGGGCGTGCGGCCGTTCAGCTGGCAGCTCCCGGGCGAACTTCAGCGGGAACCTCCAGGCCGCGCTCTCAGTCGCCGGCGCCGCCTCCCTGGATGGAGATCGATCCGCCTACTTTGCCCGTTCATCGCGGTTACGTATTGAAGCTCATTCTAGCCGCTGCCGGCGCGCTCGTCAAGAGGGAGTTTGCCAACTACTCCCCGAGGGGGTGAACCCCGGCCGTCTCCACTCGCGCGCCTTCCAGGATCTCCTCCACGCTGCTCCGCTCCGCCCAGTCGAAGCGCAGCGCGAAGCCGCAGTCGCTGGAGAGCTGGCGCGGCGTGGGGATCAGCCGTACGGCCAGCCCCTGCGCGGCCAGCGCCTTCTCCGCCTTCAAGGCCATCGATGTCGTGTGGAAGAGGACCACACCGAAGATCATGCCCTCACGCCCTTTCCGCGATCGTACGCACAGCTGCGAGGGCCCGTGCGATCTGGTCTTCGGTGGTGAACGGCCCGGGGGAAAACCGCACCGTCCCCGTCGGAAAGGTACCGATGGTCCGGTGGGCCGCGGGGGCACAGTGGAGGCCGACCCGGGCCAGCACGCCGAACTCCTCGTCCAGCCGGGCGCCGATCGCCGACACGGTCAGCCCGTCGATGGTGAACGAGACCACGGCCACCCGCTCGGCGGGGTCTGCGGGCCCGTACAGCCGCACGCCCGGGATGGACGAAAGCCCGTCCCAGAGCAGCTGCGCCAGGTTCCGCTCGTGCCGCCCCACTGCCTCGGGGCCGCCCATGGCGGCCAGCGCGTCCAGGCCCGCCCCCAGCCCGGCGATGCCGACGAAGTTGATGGTGCCCGCCTCGAAACGGTCGGGCAGGTCCGGCGGCTGCCGCTCCTGTGCCGAGCGGGAGCCGGTGCCGCCCTTGAGCAGAGGCACCATCTCCGCCGCGTTCACCCGCTCGCCCAGGATCAGCCCGCCCGTGCCGGAGGGGCCCAGCAGCCCCTTGTGCCCGGTGAAGGCCACGAGGTCCACGCCCAGCGCGGCCATGTGGATGGGCACCGCACCGGCGGTCTGCGCCGCGTCCAGGAGCACCAGCGCGCCCGCCCGGCGGGCCACCGCGGCGGCCTCGGCCACGGGGCAGATGGTCCCCGTCACGTTGCTGGCGTGGTTCAGCACCACCAGCCTCGTCGGGGCCGCATTCACCGTGCGCTCGAACGCCTCCAGGTCCAGGCGGCCCGCCGGATCGCAGGGGGCGACGGCCACGGCAATGCCGCGCTCTTCGAGGTCACGCAGCGGCCGCATCACGGCATTGTGCTCCATGCCCGTGCAGACCACCCGGTCCCCGGGCCCCAGGAGCCCGCCCAGCGCCAGGTTCACCGCCATGGTCGCGTTGTGGGTGAAGATCACCCTGACCGGATCAGGAGCGCTGAAGAGCTTCGCCACGGCCTCCCGCACGGCGTAAACCCGCCGGGCCGCGGCCAGCGAAAGCCGGTGACCCGAGCGGCCGGGGTTGCCGGCCTCGCGCTCCAGGCACTCGACCATCGCCCGCCCGACCTCTGGCGGCTTGGGCCACGAGGTGGCCGCGTTGTCCAGGTAGATCAGGTCATCGCTCACGCCGCTGACCGCCTCCGTTCCTCTCCTTCCGCCACGTCCCGCAGGGTGAAGCCGAAGATGACCACGATCGCCAGGCCGATCAGCACCGCCGCCGGGCCATAGGGCGAGGGCCCCGCTGCGGAGCTGGCCAGGTTGAAGTTATGGGCCAGGGCCGTTCCGGTGAGGAGGCCGAAGATGAAGATCGCGGCGTCCGTGTCGCCCTCGCCCGAGAGGAAGAGCTGCCGGCCCGGGCAGCCGCCGCCCAGCGTGAAGGCGAGGCCGGAGAGCAGCATGCCCATGAAGTTCCACAGGCCGTCGGTGTGGGCGATGGGCTGCCCGGCGAAGCCGGGGTGGAACTGCCCCAGAGCCAGGTTGGTCACCGCGGCGGCCACGACGAGGGCCACCACGCCGGAGAAGAGCTTGCCGTCACGCAGCATGATGAGGTTGCGGAAAGCGCCCACCGAGCAGAACCGGCTCCGCTGGCCCAGGAAGCCGATCACGAGGGCGGCCAGCAGCGAGATCCACCAGGCGGCGTGCTGCGCCCCGGGGCCGGTGGTGCTGAAGAAGATGGGGCCAACCGGGTTGCCGTCTGCATCGCGGCCGAAGAGCGGCGCGGCCAGCAGCAGGACCAGGAGGCCCACCATGGCGGCCGGCATGATCCACCCCATCACGGGGGCCATCGGCCGGCTCTTGCCCAGGCTGTAGCCCCGGCGCAGGAAGAAGGTGCCCGCCCAGATCCCGGCCACGAAGCCAAGAATGCCCACGGCGGCGTTCCAGTCACCGCCGCCCAGCCGCAGGAACGCCCGCCACGGACAGCCGAGGAAGACCAGGGCGCCAATGGCGGCGATCACGCCCATGATGTAGCGCACCAGCGGCGATGAGCCGCCCCGGGCCCGCCACTCGCCTGTGACCAGCGCCGCGACCAGCGCGCCGAGCACCATGCCCGGGATCTCGGGCCGGATGTACTGCACCGCCGCCGCCCGGTGGAGCCCGAGGGCGCCGGCGATGTCGCGGCTGAAACAGGCCACGCAGATCCCCATGTTGCCCGGATTGCCCAGCTTCACGAGAATGGGCGCCAGCACGCCAACCGCAATTCCGGTGATGATGACACCCCAGCGACCTGCGAACAAGTTCTTCAGCGACATGGAACGAATCTCCCCCTCCTATTGGTACTAGTTCGTATATTTGACGCGTTGGAAAGAATACCTTTCCAACCTGGGGTGCCCGAATACGTGCGGAACACCTTCGCCCAGGGGGCGTGCGCACCGGGCGATTCCGGCATGCTCACCGCCGCCGCAAGACCGGCGCGCGAATCGAGTAGGAGGGGGCGGCTAACCCCCGTCCTCTCACACCACCGGACATGCGGGTCCGCATCCGGCGGTTCGCCAGG
>ENA-UPSB01000295-UPSB01000295.1-bioreactor-metagenome-genome-assembly--contig:-NODE-295-length-87671-cov-8.194211_pt1 | contig 87671 bp, 104 predicted proteins | sample MGYA00238182_ERZ773286 | MGnify/ENA primary metagenome ERZ773286 (study PRJEB29026, sample SAMN07631240) | bioreactor metagenome | isolation source: Switchgrass digestor | place: USA: Dartmouth... | reverse complement strand
AGCATCGCGTTGCCATCGCGAAGGTTGCGAGTTCGAGCCTCGTCTACCGCTCCAGTGCCGATGTAGCTCAGCAGGTAGAGCACTTCCATGGTAAGGAAGGGGTCACCGGTTCAAGTCCGGTCATCGGCTCCACTATTTGTGCGGAAGTGGCGGAATTGGCAGACGCGCAAGGTTGAGGGCCTTGTGGGAGCAATCTCGTAAGGGTTCAAGTCCCTTCTTCCGCACCACCTTTTGCATACGGAACCAGGCAGGAAACCCGCTCCAATGGAGGCGGGTTTAAAATGTGAACCACCAGTTGAATTGTCCAAACGGTTGTGGTATTCTGGCCGTAGGCTGAAACATCAATATGGAACCGTGGTGTAGCTGGCTAACACACCGGCCTGTCACGCCGGAGACCGCGGGTTCGAGCCCCGTCGGTTCCGCCATTTTTGCAAACCAAAAGGTGCTTTCCCATTAAGGAAAAGCACCTTTTTCCATAACTGCGGTGTTTATCTTTCACCGACAATTTGCAGTTCCGGTTGTAGTTCCACATCAAACTTGTCTTTGATCGTCTTCTGGATATGGGCAATCAAATCCAGCACATCTTGGGCAGTGGCACCGCCGGTGTTGACGATGAACCCGGCATGCTTGGTGGACACCTGTGCACCACCGATCCGGTATCCCTTAAGATGAGCCGCTTCAATCATCGGGCCGACATACCGCCCCGGCGGCCGCTTAAACGTGCTCCCAGCGCTGGGAAGATCCAGCGGCTGGCTTGCACGGCGGCGCTCCTGCAGCTCTTTCATTTGCGCCAGTATCTCAGCCTGATTTCCCGGCTGGAGTGCAAGGACTGCCTCGGCCACAATCACTTTTTCCGCTTGGACCCGGCTGTGGCGGTAACCGTAGCTGAACTCGGACTTGTTCCAAACTCCCACTGCATCCGCGGTTACCCAGGTTATTTCTTCAACCAGCGGCCCGATTTCGCCGCCGTAAGCACCAGCGTTCATGTAAATGGCCCCGCCGAGGCTGCCGGGAATGCCGACAGCGAATTCCAACCCCGACAGGCTGTGCTGTGCAGCCAGCTTGCTGAGGGAGCTGAACAGACAGCCGGCTGTAGCCCGGATTCTTGTCCCGGTGACCTCAGCCTGGGCGAAGTGCTCTGCCAGTTGAATAACGAGGCCGCGGATACCCTTGTCGGTAACCAGCAGATTGGACCCATAGCCAATGACTGTCACCGGCAGCTGATGTTCCCGGGCATACCGCAGAGCCTCCTGGATATCCGCGACGGAACGCGGCCTGCACAAAAGTTCCGCCGGGCCGCCTACCCCAAGCGATGTCAGGTGAGCCATGGGAAAGTTTTTCACAAATTCCACTGTCGCATGCTCCCTTCTTTTCCTCTCTTTCATATTATACGCCATCATGGCAAAAAAAGGCAGGTTTCTGCCTTTTTCGCCGTAATTTTCTTACTTAGCCGGCCTGTTTGCTTTAATAAACTCCGTGGGATGGGCATAATACTCCAGGACTTTTGCTTTGGGCCAAGCCTGCCCGTTGGTGCGGGGCCAGCCGTTCTGCGGAAGGTACTTGATCCGGATTTCAAAATGCAGGTGAGGTGAAAACTTATTGTTGGGCCCCCGGCCGACTGTGCCGATGATCTGGCGGCGCCCCACAATTTCGCCTTCTGACACCCATCTCTTTTCTAGATGGGCGTATTGGGACCAGACAATTCGGCCGTCGGGCAGGTGATGTTCGATCATGATGATGTTGCCCTGGGCGGAGTTGAAACCGGAAAAGCGGACGATACCGTGGGCCACACTGTAAACAGGTTGGCCCCAATCGGCCATAGGTGAGCCGTACATATTCCAGTCTTCACCAGGATGCCAGGTGCCGCTGTAGCTGCTCCAATCCAAAAATTTGTAGCCGGTCACACCCCAGCCTTTGCCTGTGCCGTTGCCCACAGGATAATCAAATCCGTCAGTGAGCGGCACATCTATTTCCGGGCCGGATGGAGGCGGCTGATCGGTGCCGGGGAGATCGGAACCCGACCCGGGCAGCGTGCCATCGGGAAGGAGAGAGAAGGCGCACCCAGTGAGGAGCAGTGCCGTCAAGATCACAACAGCGGCTGTCCACTGCCGCAGGTGGTGTTGCATATGCCACCCCTTCCTAACTAACATTAGTCAGCGATGCCTCAAACATACCATTAGAAGGCGTCCAGTGTCAATAATGGAGATTCTTGTCAGGGGAGAGGAAACTTGTCCGGGAAAAGAGAATAACTCTAGGTAAAGGAGGCGAGGTTGGACCGTGCGAATCGGTGTGGCGGCACTTATCCTTTTGTGTGTGATTGGAATCCTTACCCAAGCGGCGGCAGCTCAAGGAGCATTGCTGCCGGTAACGCCGGATCAGCCTTACCGGCAGAGCCTGCGCCTTGACTCGAACAGCAGCTACCGCGTCGCTTTTGATGTGAAAACCAGCCAGGCGAATGCCATTGTTTCCCTAACTGTTGAACTATATGACAGATGCGGGGAGCAGATCGGGAAAGCGCAGGTGCAGCGCGGGCTAGGTGTTCCCAACCGCTGGTACAATGTGGGTATTGAATTTTTTGTACCGGAAAACACTGCGGAAGCGTGTTTAGTCATCGGCACTGATCTGGAAGCAAGCTACTGGTGGGATGCGCTGAAAATCACGAAGCTGGAAGCCGGCTTGACGGCCGTTCGTCAGTTCTGGGAAGAGAAAATTGCCATGTACGGCCATGTGTACACTGGATTGGTGGTTGATGCCCGGGGCTTGGGCTTGGGGCGGGGCATGAGCCCGCGTATCTGGTCGGAGTCGGGGCAGCTGATCTACGGCGGCATGTCGGCCACCTATGATTTTCTGCAGAATGTAGGTTTGGTGAGCTATGGCAGTGAACTGACACCGGAACTGCTGCAGCGGATCGCGGTGGATCCGGAGTATCCGCTGGCAGTGCCTTTGGTTGTGAAAGCGGTCCGTGTGGTGGAACCGGCTCGGACGAGTGTCGTCATCAGTGATGAGGCGGCGGAGCAAGTCCTACGGGCACTGGCAGCCTACGACTTTTTGGCGCGTTTTGCCGTGATTTTCCTGATTGACTAGAGGTGCTCCCTATGAACACTGCGAGTTTAAGCTCAGTTGTCGGGCAGCTGGCTGGTTATTTGCAGTCCAAGCCCAGCGCCCATAGTTACCGGATCACCGTCGGGTTTGACGGATTTGTCGATCAGATTATCGAGGTGGTGGACAAACGCTATTCCGCTTCCAGTTACGAGCGCATGGAAACCATCGCCCAGTTTGGGGAGCGGATCGTGCGCAGCGCCGGCCTGAGCACGAACATCGAACTGGTGCCGAAGCTCGTCAAGATCGGGGGCAACGGCCCGATTATGGCCAACGCCCTGGCTGCTGCCGGCCAGCAGATCTCCTATTTGGGGGCCTTGGGAGTGCCGGAGATTGATCCCACCTTCAGTGAATTTGTCAAGCGGTGCAGGCATGTGGTGTCGTTTGCCAATCCCGGCCGGACTGATGCTCTGGAGTTTCTTGACGGTAAGATCCTCATGGGGAAGCTGACCACATTGGCCGAGATCACCTGGGAGAACTTGATAGCCAGGCTGGATCGGGAAATGCTGAAAGAACTGTTTACTGAAGCTGACTTGGTGGCCACCGTCAACTGGACCATGACACCATACATGAACGATTTGTGGGACAAGCTGTACCAGTTCCTGGAAGCTGAGGCGCCGGGCAGCCGCCCATTTCTGTTCGTGGACTTATGCGATCCAGAGAAGCGCAGCGCCGAGGACATCCGCCGCGCCATGGCGTCTCTGGAGAGGTTTTCTCGGTTTTACCGTGTCGTTTTGGGGCTTAATCTCAAGGAAGCGGCGGAAGTAGCCAAGGCCATGGGGATCAGGCTGTCTCAGGCGGTGGAAACTATACCTTTGGCCGAGATTACCCAGAGACTGAGCGGGCGTTTGCAGCTGTGGGGTGTGGTTGTTCACGCAGTCAAAGCGTGTGCCGCTGTGTGCAGTGAAGAGTCGGCCGAGGTTACCGGCCCATACTGTGAAAGACCTAAATTGACCACCGGTGCCGGTGATAACTTCAATGCCGGATTCTGCCTTGGCCTGCTCCTTGGCCTGCCTTTGCCGGAGGTTCTGGCCCTGGCATCGGCCAGCTCTGGGTTTTACGTCCGCCACGGGTACAGCCCAAATTTTATCGACTTGCAGGAGTTTGTGGTTTTATGGCAAACTAATATCGGAAGAAGCTTTTAGAAGCTTCTATAATAAAAGTTGAGGAGAGATGAGATGAGTAAAGCAGAGTTGAATAGAGTTGAGTTGAGCAGAGCTGAGCAGGCATATGGGTTCTTCGGAGAGTTCGGAGGGCAGTATGTCCCAGAGGCACTGAAGCAGGCTTTGGATTACTTGGCGGAAGCCTATGCCCAAGCCAAAGCCGACCCTGGATTCCAGGAGGAATTGGACTACTATCTCAAGCACTATGTCGGCCGCCCCAGCCCGTTGTACCATGCCCGCCGCTTAAGCGAGAACCTAGGCGGCGCCCAGATTTACCTCAAACGCGAAGATCTGAACCATACCGGCGCCCACAAAATCAACAACGTAATCGGCCAAGCCCTGTTGGCCAGGCGCATGGGCATCAAACGCGTTATTGCCGAAACAGGGGCAGGGCAGCACGGAGTTGCCACAGCGACAGTGTGTGCACTGTTCGGCATGGACTGTGTGGTCTACATGGGTGAAGAAGACACGCGGCGCCAAGCCTTGAACGTGTTCCGCATGGAGCTCTTGGGGGCCAAGGTTGTTCCTGTGAAATTCGGCAACCGCACCTTGAAAGAAGCAGTTGACGCAGCTCTCGAAGATTATGCCCAGAATTACCGCAGCACGTTCTACATGCTGGGTTCTGCCGTAGGGCCATATCCGTATCCCGACATCGTGCGCGATTTTCAGTCGGTGATTGGGGAAGAGGCCAAGGCCCAATCCATGGAACAGTTCGGCCGCTATCCTGATTATCTGATCGCTTGTGTTGGTGGCGGGAGCAACGCCATTGGCTTGTTTGCCCCATTCTACAATGATAAAGAAGTGAAGTTTATCGGTGTGGAACCCGGCGGCAGAGGCAGCCGGCCCGGGGATAACGCGGCAGCGATCACTTATGGTGTCCCCGCAGTGATTCACGGTTTCCGCTGTTATGCCATCATGGATGAAAACGGAGAACCTGCGACCACCCACTCAGTGGCCGCAGGCCTGGATTATCCAGGGGTGGGCCCTGAACACAGTTTCTACCATGCAACCGGGCGGGCTCAGTATGTCACCGTGTCTGACCAGGAAGCCTTGGATGCGTTCAAGGTGCTGTCCCAGACCGAGGGTATCATCCCTGCATTGGAAAGTGCCCACGCAGTGGCTTACGCCATCAAGCTAGCCCCACAACTACCGCGGGATCAAATCATCGTGGTCAATCTCTCGGGGCGAGGCGACAAGGATGCCCTGCAGGTTTATGAAATGATCAAGAACAAAAAACTGCTTCCCTGAAAAAACAGGGAAGCCTTGACTGACTAGTTTCGGAGGGAAGGAGACGAAGCCATTGCTCGACAAAACCAAACGCAGAATCATCAGTTTGGGCTTGTTGGTTGTCGTGGCCTTGCTGGCGGTATACTTCTGGCAGTCGATACCGGGGACCATTCCCGATGGAGTGTACACAGCCACAGCCCAAGGCTTCAACGGGCCGCTGACAGTCGCCGTGACCATTGCCGAGGGCAAAATCGCCGCGATCGAGGTTGTGGAGCACAATGATACTCCCTTTGTGGCAGCCGGAGCGATTTCCAAGATCATACCGGCGATCATCGAAGCCCAAAGTCCTGATGTAGACGTTGTAAGCCAGGCCACATTCACCAGTACAGCGATTAAAGAGGCAGTCAGACAAGTGCTGACCCAGAACAGATAACAGCTGCAGGTAAGCTTCTGACTATCCCGGGCGCGGTGTGGTTAAACTATCTTAAAAAGGTTTAAGGAGGGACACCGTGCCGAGCAAGGCGCAGATGAGGCTGGTCGGACAGACGTGCAGCGAATACGAACGGGAGGCAGCAGCGGCGGAGCGCAGCTGCGCATCCTGTCGACACTGGGTTGATGAGCAATCCATGTGTGAGCTTGATATCTTCATTGAGCAATTGACAAGTCTGGATCAAACATAAAAAGCGGTGTAAGGCCGCTTTTTGTATCTAATGCAGTTGGAAGGGGAGATAGGTGTGCGCCGGTTGGGCGAAATCGTTAAAATAGAAGACAATCAGGCCTGGGTCAAGTTCACCAATCCCACCGCAGCCTGCGGCAGCTGCCGCGGGTGCCTCCGCCTGACGATGAAGGAACAGACTGAGGACCGTGTGTTTAAATTCCCTCTGACGATCCAGGCTGGTGTTGGCGATACAGTGATGATTGAGTATCCCGAAAAAGGAATTGTTCAGACGATGCTGGCCTTGTACGGCCTGCCTGTCCTCGGCTTGTTTCTGGGCTACTTTCTGACCCGGTATTTCACCGGTGATGAAGCAACATCGGCCTTGGCAGCACTGGGCGGCCTGCTGGTGTTCGGAGCCCTGGGCCGGCCTGCAGCCCGTATGATCGACGCCAAAGTCGGGCAGCCGAAGATTGTCGCTACAACCTGCCGGCCTCAATGACTTGATTGCGGTTACTGTTGGAACAGGCGTTTTAAGCTGCTGATCCGGGAAGTGGCACCAATAAGCAGATAGTCAGCGAGGGTGAGGGCTGTCATCGCCTCAACCACCACGACAGCCCGGGGGACGATCACCGGGTCGTGGCGGCCGGTGACAGCCACTTCCACATTTGTTTTGGCTGTGGTGACTGTCAGCTGCTTTTGCCCGATGCTCGGGGTTGGTTTGAAATATGCCCGCAGCGTGATGGGTGATCCATCGCTGATCCCGCCGAGGATGCCGCCGGCATGGTTGGAGAGCTTGGCCAGGCTGCCGTCTGCTTCGTAACGCAGCCAGTCGTTATGCTCACTGCCGCGCATCTGGGCAGATTGCACACCGCTGCCGATTTCCACCGCCTTGACTGCGCCGATGGAGAAAACCGCTTTGGCGAGCATGGCATCGAGTTTTTCGAAAACGGGTTCGCCAATGCCAGCCGGCAGACCGGTGACCAGGCATTCAACAACCCCGCCGACAGAGTCTTTTTCCGCAGCCAGCTGGTCCAAAAATCCAGCGGCTCGAGCGGCCGCATCGGCATCTGGCATGGCCAGTGGATTGGCTGCAGCCGCCTCAGGATCAAAGCGAGCTGGATCAATGGTGATGGGGCCAATGGCATAAGTATAAGCTGTTATATCAATCTGAAACTCAGCCAGCAGTTGTTTGGCGACAGCCCCGGCCGCCACCCGGGCGGCAGTCTCCCGCCCAGACGCACGGCCGCCGCCGCGGTAGTCGCGGACACCGAACTTCTCCTCATAGGTATAATCCGCATGCCCCGGGCGGAATACGGCTGCCAGGTGGCTGTAGTCACCGGACTTGGGATCTTGGTTGGGAATCAGGATCGCTATCGGAGTCCCAGTAGTGTAACCTTGAAACACACCGGACAAGATCTGCGCTTGATCAGCTTCCCTGCGGGGGGAGGCGTAAGGTGAGCGTCCCGGCCTGCGCCGGTCGAGATCGCGCTGGATCATTTCCGGATCAAGCCTGACGCCGGCAGGGCACCCGTCGATCACGGCGCCGATGCACGGGCCGTGGGATTCGCCCCAGGTTGTCACCGTAAAACGTTTGCCAAAAATGGAACCGGACATGGTTGTACCTCCCTGAATTGTTAGTATGATCCTACAATAAAAACAGCAGGCGTGCAAGTGAAAAGCACTTGACGAAAAAGGACACACTGGGTATAATAAAATTTGTCATGGCGGCGTAGCTCAGCTGGTCAGAGCATGCGGTTCATACCCGCAGTGTCGCTGGTTCGAATCCAGCCGCCGCTACCAGATTTTGGCACAAACCCTGGAATTGTACAGGGTTTTATTTTTTTCAGCATAGCTGGTTCGACAGCGAACTGTCCCCAGGTGTGATATATTATCCACACTATATCCATACGGGGGATGGTTGGGTTGAAGCATGAGTACCGAGTAGTGCCGTTGGAAGTGCAGCAGCGGAGCAGAGCCCGCACAAGGCAGGTGGCGGTCGGGCTGAATATACCCGTATTGACCATTTTGATCGGTTTCTTTGTTGCCCGTGCTCTGATGTTGGACGAGCTTTTACCATTTGGCCCGGCGTTCATCGCTGCGGTCTACCGCGGCCCAAAGCCCCGGCCAGGATGGGCGCTGCTGGGAGTTGCGGCTGGATATGCTTCATTGGTGGCCGGCTCAATAATCTTCAACCCGTCGGGGATCGTGCTGCCGATCTACCCGTATTATGCCGCCACGCTTCTGGTCTGGCTGGCGGGAGGCAATCGCAAACTGCGGCGAAAGGACAGCTATTGGGCTTTCTGGCTTTGTGCCAGTTTTCTTGGGGTGAAGGCGCCTGTGACCATCCGCATGCTCGGCAGTGCATATCCCATGATCTGGCTGGCAGCCGCCAGTGAAGCTGTCATTGCTGTCGCCGCCTACAGCATGTTTTCGACCTTTGCTCACAAAAAGCGCCGGTACGCTTTGGATGTGAAAGAGTTTCAGATCGGGCTGCTCTTGGCGGCTGTTTTTTTAGGTGCGGACTTAGTGATCTACCAGTTCCCGCTGCGGATCTTGATCATGTTCTATCTTGTCTTAGCAGCGGCGCGGATCGGCCAGGCTGGGCTCGCCCTGATGATCGGCCCCCTCTTTACCTTAATTGCGCTTTTGGTCAAAATGCCGGCGGAGCTGGCGGTCATGGTGGTAGTGGTGGCAGTGATCGCCGGCTTTCTGGCCCAGCTGCCCTTTGGGCTGCTGATTGCCGGCCCAGCCGGGTATTTCCTGACTTATGGCATTCCGGTTGTGCCTGAGACAGTCAAGTATCTGCTCATGCCTGTTGTGGCGGCTTGCATGGTCTATCTCACCCCTGGGCAGCGGCTGCGGCAGCTGGAGCGGCTGCTGCCCGGGACGAAAAAACATGCTCTCCGGCAGGCTTCCCATGCAGCCCGGGCTCAGGAAATACTGGAAGCGCGGGTGGATCAGTTTTCCCAGGTTTTTCAGGAACTGGCGGCAGTCTTGGAGGAAAGCTCATTTGTCTCTCAGCAGTTGGAAAACATGGCCCAGATCATTGACCAGTTACGGACAGAACTGAGCACACAGGTCGAATTTGCTGAAGCGATCGAGGACAAACTCTGGCAAAACTTAGACTCCGATAACCTGAAGGAGCTGACGGTGCTGCACCACAACGGCAGCTTCCTGATATCTGGCCGATGCTACAGCCCATGCGGTTCCTTCTGGTGCGACGAGGTTGCCAAGGAATGCAGTGCCCTTTTGGGCGGCAGCTTCGCCGTAACCCGGCGCCGCTGCCTGGTCTTGCGGCAGTGTGGGTTTGACATTTCCACCAAAGCAAGGTATGTTGTAGATGTGAAGACTGCCAAGATCGCCCAGGGCAGGGTGTCGGGGGACAACAACGCCATCTTTGCCTTGTCCGCCAACCGGATTGGGCTGTTGATCAGCGATGGCATGGGCACCGGCGAACGGGCAGCGAGCTACAGCCTGGCAACTGTCAAACTTTTAGAAAAGATGATCCGGGTCGGCTATGATCCCGGCCTGGCGGTGAGGGTAATCAACCAGGTTTTACTCGCGCGGAGCATGACCGACAGTTTTGCCACGATCGATTTTGTAATTGTGGATCTGGAAACCGGCCAGCTGGAGTTTCTCAAAATTGGGGCAGCTGCCAGTTTCATCAAGCGGGGGCGGGATGTGGAAGTGATCCAAAACCATGCCCTGCCCGTAGGCATTCTTAATCATGTGGAAGTCGAACCTGAGCGGCGGCTGCTTTACGAGGGCGACTATCTAATCATGGTCACCGACGGCGTGCTGGAGTTTCAAGGCCAGGTGGTCAACAAAGAGCAGTGGCTGTGCAATATTCTCCGGCGCATCGACGATAAGCTGGGCTGCCAGGAACTGGCCAACCAGCTGCTGCTGCAGAGCATAGAGGCAGCCGGCGGCGGGGTGGTCGACGACATGATGGTGCTGGTGGCCAAACTGGTGCGGAACGATCCGGAAATCCATCCTTACCAAAGGAGTCAGAATGTGTGAGTGCCGATCTGCTGACCGAATTTGTGGCGAATATCAAGGCTCGCGGGCTGCTCGAAACCGGTGACAAAGTACTGGCGGCAGTCAGCAGCGGGCCTGATTCCATGGCTCTGCTCCATCTGCTCTGGCGGGCGCAGGTTGCGCCGATCGGTGTCTTTCACCTCAATCACCAACTGCGGCCTGAAGCTGAGCAGGAAGCGGAATTTGTCGATGCCTACGTCCGGCAGCTCGGCCTGCCTGTATATGTGTACGCCCATGATGTCGCTCATTACGCCGCCGTAAACCGGATGTCTGTGGAAACGGCAGCCCGGGAAGTGCGGTACCGTTTGCTGCGGGAGTGCATGGAAAAACATGGATATACCAAGATAGCCTTGGGGCATCATAAGGATGATCAGGCTGAAACCGTCCTATTACACCTGATCCGCGGCAGCGGCCTGCCGGGGCTGGCGGGCATGAAACCCCGGAGGGATTGCTTTATCCGTCCGCTGCTGCCGTTTACCAAAGCACAGATCCTTGAGTACTGCCGTACCTTCGAGCTTGCATACCACCAGGACCGAACTAATTTCAGCCCGGAATATGAACGCAACAGACTGCGGCTCGAACTGATTCCACTGATTGAGAGCGAGTACAACCCGCAGTTCCGCAGCAACCTGGTTCAGCTGGCAGAGATTGTCAGTGCCGAAGATCAAGAGCTGGCACACCAGGTGCAGCAGCTGCTCCCGGGCCTTGTATACCGGAAGTACGGAGTGCCGCATCTTAAGCGTGCGGAATTTGGCTGCTTATCCCTTGCTTTTCAGCGCCGGGTGCTGCAGAGCATAATTGCCGAAGCGCGGCAAAGCGCCCAATGGGCTCCGTTCGAACAGATCGAGACCCTGCGGGAGTTGATTTTGCATAATGACAGCTTCACTTACCCGATGCCCTTATTAACCGTGACCGGTGAAGCGAATACTATAGTATTCGGCCGTCCGGAAATCCCCGATTGGGAACCGGGGATCCTGCCGGTGCCGGGTTCGGTGGCGGCAGGTGTGTATCAGATCCGCACTGAGGTTGCGAGAAAAGGCAAAGAGCATACGTTTAGCGGAGAAGGCGAAGATTTCGCCCTGGATCAGCTGCGCCTGCCCCTGATCTACCGAAAACGCAAACCCGGTGATGTGATGCAGGTATTCGGCCAGACAGGCAAGAAGAAAGTCAAAGACCTTATGATCGATGCGAAAATCCCCCGTTATCTGCGGGATCACCTGCCGATCATCTGTGATCAAGAGGATGTCCTTTGGGTGTGCGGTGTCAGAAGAAGCGAAAAAGGGCGGGTTACCCCTGATACTGACGAAATTCTGCGTATAATATTGGAGGCGTAGAATCACCCACATTGCTATTGTGGTACACCTGTGTTATAATAACTAAACATGGGTGGATCACTGCACTTATGTCAAATCTACTTGAGTTTATTGCTGTAGTGGACCGTGTTTTGGAAAGGAGGTTGCATTTTGCAAAGATTTCTGAGACAAATCAGCCTTTATTTGCTGATTACCATCATTCTCGTGATGGTGATCCAAGGCATGTACCAATCGGTTGATCCGATCCAGGAGCTGACGTATACTCAGCTGACTGAGCTGATTATGAATAGACAGGTAAAGAAAGCGGTGTTAATCGGTGAGCAGGGGATAGAGGGCACCCTAGTGGACGGGACAAAGTTCCAGTCCATGGTCCCAGCCGGTAAAATGGCCGATATCAGCGACCTGCTCATAGAACAGAATGTCATTGTCGAGGCACAGATGCCGCAGGGTACTTCCTGGTGGGTGGCACTGCTGCCGAACATCATCACTTTGGTGGTCTTTGTCGGAATCTGGCTGTTTGTCCTTAATCAAATGCAGGGCAGCAACAATAAAGCCATCTCGTTCGGCAAGAGCCGGGCCCGCCTTCATACCGACGAGAAAGGGCGGGTGACCTTCAATGATGTGGCCGGGGTGGACGAGGCCAAGCAAGAGCTTGTGGAGATTGTGGAATTTCTCAAGCATCCCAAGAAATTTGCGGATTTGGGAGCCAAGATTCCTAAGGGCATTCTGCTGGTCGGGCCTCCCGGGACAGGCAAAACCCTGCTGGCCAGGGCCGTCGCCGGCGAAGCTGGTGTGCCGTTTTTCAGCATCAGCGGTTCCGAATTTGTGGAGATGTTCGTGGGTGTCGGCGCTTCCCGCGTGCGGGACTTGTTCGATACCGCCAAGAAAAATGCGCCTTGCTTGGTGTTCATCGATGAGCTTGATGCCGTAGGCCGGCAGAGAGGCGCTGGGCTGGGCGGCGGCCACGACGAGCGGGAGCAAACCTTGAACCAGCTCTTGGTGGAAATGGATGGGTTTGAGACTAACTCCGGCATCATCGTCATGGCGGCAACCAACCGCCCGGATGTTTTGGATCCGGCGCTGCTGCGCCCAGGCCGGTTTGACCGCAAAGTGGTTGTGGAACGGCCGGATCTGGTCGGCCGGGAGGAAATCCTGAGGATTCATGCCCGCAACAAGCCGCTGCAGGGCGTTGATCTCAAAGTGCTGGCTAAAAGGACTCCTGGATTTGCCGGGGCTGACCTGGAGAGCCTGCTGAATGAGGCGGCTATCCTGGCTGCCCGCAAGGGCGCGAAAAAAATCACCATGCTGGAATGCGAAGAGGCGATCGACCGGGTGATTATGGGCCCGGAAAAGAAGAAGCGCGTCCTTACCCAGGAAGACGTGGAGGTCTTCGCCTACCACGAGGCTGGGCACGCCGTGGTGTCCTATTACCTGCCTGATTCTGATCCCGTGCACAAAGTCAGCATCATTGGGCGGGGCCAGGCGGCCGGTTATACCATGTACCTGCCGGAAACAGAACGTTACGTCATGACCAAGTCGAAACTCTTGACCGAGCTTACCAGCATGCTTGGCGGGCGCGCGGCAGAGATCCTTGCATTTAACGAAGCAAGCACCGGTGCCCAAAATGATCTGGAACGTAGTACAAAGATTGCACGTAAGATGGTAATGGAATGGGGAATGAGTGATAAACTGGGGCCGCTGACCTTCGGCAACCCCGGCGGCGAAGAGCTGGTGTTCCTGGGCAGAGATATCTCCCGGGACCGCAATTTCAGCGAACAGATAGCCGCGGCTATTGACAGTGAAGTAAGGAGCATCATCGAAGGCTGTTACCAGAAAGCCCTGGATATCCTTACGGAGCATCGGGATCGCCTTGACGCCCTGGTTGCAGTGCTGAAAGAAAAAGAAACAATCACCAGGGAAGAGTTTGAAGCGATCATGGAAGGCAGAGATCTGCCCGAGAAGGCTACTGGAGTGCCGGAGCAGGTTGCGGCAGCGGTCAAGGAAGAAGAGCAGAAGCAGCGAGAGCCGATGATCAAGACAAAACAGGAACCAGTAGTCGGTGTCGAGTGACTAAGTTCCCAGCCCGAAGTGCACAAGGGCTGGGGGCTTACATATGATGTCATGAAGGGTAATCTCAAGGAGGTAGTGCTGTGTCGGACAAAATAGTATTGAAGAACATGGTCTTTTATGGATATCATGGTGCTTTTGCCGTGGAAAAGGAATTGGGTCAGAAAATCGCCGTTGATCTGGAAGTCTACACGGATCTGCAGAACCTCCATGACGACACCGAGCTGTCTTTCAACTACGTAGACGCCTACACCATCGTCAAAGAGATCGTGGAAGAGCAGGAGTTTAACCTGGTGGAGACACTGGCGGAAACCATTGCTGAAAACATCTTATCTTCATATGATGTGGAGAAGGTAGTGGTGCGCGTCCGCAAGAGCCAGGTCCCGGTGGGAGGGTATGTGGATTATCTGGAAATTGAGATTGAACGTCCGCGCAGAACCTCCGCTGTTGAGCATTTCCCGGAAGACCAGGCCTAGAAACAGGCAAGTTGGACAGAAAAAAGCCCAGGCGAGATGGGTCAGCCGCTCGTCCTGGGCTTGATTTGTTTCTACACTTTACTGCACAACTTCCTCCGTGGCCAGCGAAGCTCCGGCGACTGCTTCCGCCAGATTGTTGGCATGGTCAGCGATGCGTTCCAAGGTGCTGATCACGTCCAGGAAGAGGACGCCCGCTTCGGGATGGCACTTGCCTTCGTTCAAGCGCTTGATGTGGGTTTCACGGTAGAGTTTCTCCAGGTTGTCTATTTCATCGTCTTCTCGAAGCAGGTTTTGGGCATCTTCAACCCGTTCGGTGCGGAGGACTTCGATTGCTCTGGTGTAAACCGATTCCACTTTGCTGTACATGGTGTTCAACTCTTCCACGGCCATCTCACTGAAATTGATATTATGCTGAATCCGTTCCTGGGCTAGTTCAGCTATGTTCGTGGACAAGTCTCCTACCCGTTCCACGTCGTGGACCGAATGGAGCAGATTGGTGATTTTCTTGTGCTGCTTCAGTGTCCACGGGTTACCCGAGGCTTCAGTCAGGTAGACAATGATCTCTTTTTCCAGCAGGTTGATAGTCTGTTCTTTTAGCAGCACACTGTCGACAAACCGCTGATCCGCTTTCATAAAGGCTTGGAATGATTCCCTGAGCATTTGCATGGAAATGTCACACATGCGCAGGGCCTCTTGGGTGGCGGCGATCAAAGCGGCAGGCGTATGCAAGATGTTCCGGTCCAGATACTGGGGTTTGACACCCGGGCCGAAAACCTCACCGGGAACGATCAATTCAATAATGCGGACATATTGGCTGATAAACGGGTAGAAGATCAGGGTGTTAACCACGTTGAAGATGGTATGGGCATTGGCCAACTGCCGGGCAACGGTTGTACCAGAATGGGTAACCACCCAAATGAAAGGTTTGAGCAGAATCAAGAAAATGATTACACCAGCGATCTTGAAGACTACGTGGGAAACGGCAGCCCGTTTGGCTGCCACATTGGTGCCGAGCGAGGCCAGTAAGGCGGTAATGCAGGTTCCAATATTGGCACCAAATATGAGGGCGATACCGGAAGGTATATCAATCAAACCCTGCAGGCTCAAGGCAATGATCAAGCTGGTTGTAGCACTGCTGCTTTGAATGATCGCCGTAAACAGAGTTCCGGCAATGACTCCCAAAACAGGGTTGCGGCCGAAGTTAACCAGCATGTTGACAAAAGGCTGGTATTCTTTCAGGGGGCTGATGCTGTCGCTCATGATGTGCATGCCGAAAAACAACATGCCAAGGCCTAAAAGCGCAAGCCCGATTGACTGTACCCACTTCTTGCGGCTGAGGAAATTAACAATCGCTCCTATGCCAATCAGAGGAAGAGCGAAGTTGCTGATGTCAAAGGCTACAATCTGAGCGGTAACCGTGGTTCCGATGGCTGCGCCCATGATCGTGCCCACCGCCTGGGTAAGGTTCATCAAGCCTGCATTTACAAAACCGACCACCATCACCGTTGTGGAACTGCTCGATTGGATGAGCATCGTAGTCAAGGTGCCGGTGAGGATGGCAATGATGGGGCGGGAAGTGAACAGCTCCAAGATTCTTTTCATCCTGTCTCCTGCGGCGTTTTGGAGGCCTTCAGACATCTTGGCCATCCCAAAAAGAAAAAGGCCAAGGCCTCCTACTAAACCAAAGACTATTTCCAGGCTCATGAATCTACCTCGCTTCCTCGACGAATCTAAATATAGATTCGGTAAGTTCCCCTTAATTCCTGCAAAATCCTAGGAAGTATGTGCTAAGTCGGTGCTATGGAACTGTTAACAAATTAGCTAATCGAGTTCGCGAAGTTCTCTGCGGTAGGCTTTGCCCAGCGAAGCCAGACCCCGTTTCTTAGCTGCAGGGTCAAGTTTTTTGGTTTGTGCGAGGGCAATCATGGCCTCCTTGATCATTTTCAGTTTTTCCTGTTTGGTCACGGCCGTACCTCCTGTTGACGGTGTTTTCATCAATATCAGTATGTGCCGGCCAGTCCACTTTTATGCCAAATAATGGAAAAAGCATTTTGGAGGCTTACGCACGGCCAAAAACCAGGTGGACGATATACACAGACATCAGAAATCCTGCCAGATCGGCGATGAGAGCGGCAGCCAGGCTGTGGCGGGTTTTGCGGACACCGACGGCGCCGAAATAGACAGTGAGGACATAGAAAGTTGTTTCCGTCGAGCCCTGGACCGTGGAGGCGATCAGCCCCGTCAGGGAATCGGGCCCGTGGTCCCTGAGAATCACTGCAAGTGTGCTTAAAGCGCCGGAACCGGAAAGAGGCCGGATCAGCATCAGCGGGATAACTGCCTCAGGTATCCCAACACGGGAGCCTATGGGTGCTAAAAACCACACCAAGAGCTTCATCATCCCAGTTTCCTGAAAAACCCTGATGGCCACAAACATGGCCACCAAAAAGGGGATGATCCGCACAGCAGTGTTGAACCCTTCCTTGGCGCCCTGGACAAAGCTTTCATAAACCGGCACTCTGCGGGCCAGGCCGATCAAGGGAATGGCGATCATCAAGACAGGGACTGCCCAGGAGGAAATCAGCTGAATAACTGCAATCACAACTTCGGCCCTCCCTTTCCGGCCTTACGCAAAAGATAGTCAGCCAGGACAGCCGCGGCGGTGGATGCGGCTGTGGCGGCGATTGTTGTCCCCACAACAGTGGTGGGGTCCTGAGAATTGGCGGCGGCCCTCAGGGCAATCACTGTGGTAGGGATCAGCGTCAGGCTCGATGCGGTGATTGCCGCGAAGGTGCACATACTATTACTTGCAGTATCCTTGTGGGGGTTGAGCTTCTGCAGTTCTTCCATAGCCTTGATTCCCAAGGGTGTGCAGGCATTGCCCAGTCCTATAAGATTGGCGCTCATGCTCAAGATCAGAGCACCCATGGCGGGATGGTCCGGGGGAACTTCGGGAAACACAGCCTTTGCCACTGGCCGGATCAGTCTGGCCAACAACTGCATCAGCCCGGCATCTTCCGCAATCTTAATCAGGCCTGACCAGAATGCGATCACTCCGATCAGGCTGAAGGCGATCCGAACAGCTTCTTCTGCACCGCTGATGGTGGCCCGGGTGACTGCTTGGATGTCGCCTTGGGCTGCTGCGGCGATGATTCCGCACGCCAGCATGGCAAACCAGATGATGTTGATCAATCAAGCCACCTCCACTGCTTAATTGTTATGCTGCGAAAAAGGGATTATTGCTAAAAAGTGTGATTCGGCAAGCAAAGCGGCAGAAAACAACAAAAAACGGGCCCTGACGTTACCTGACCAAAAGCAGCCGCCTTTGCCACAGCTCAGTTCTAAAGTGCTATAATAAAAGCAAAGGTCAGATTTGGTCAGAAAAGGAGGCGTTTAATGAGTCTGGCAGATTTAATTGAGAACTATATCAAGCAGCAGATTCACCGCAGCGAAAACCAGGCGATTGCTTTGAGCCGTGCCGAACTGGCAGAGCTTTTCAGCTGCGTGCCGTCACAGATCAACTACGTTCTGGCCACGCGCTTCACGCTGGAGCGCGGTTATTTGATTGAGAGCCGCCGGGGCGGCGGAGGGTATATCCGCATCGTCCGGGTCACCAAAGCCGATCGCCTCAATTTGGCGGAAAGGCTGATACTGCAAATTGGCCCGCAGATCGGTGAAAGCGAAGCTGAGCAGTTTTTAGCGAGTTTTCATGAACTGGGGGTTTTGTCAAAGCAGCAGGTGAGAGTCATCAGGGCAATTCTGCAGCGGGAAACAGCCCAGATTGCCCAAGGCAAAGCAACGCTCCGTGCCAGTCTGCTGCGGGGTCTAGTGATGCTCGTGATGCAGTGCGACAACGAAAACGAGGTGTGAACCATGTTGTGCGAGAAATGTCAAAAAGAAGCCGCCAGTGTGCATGTGGTGAAGATCATCAACGGCCAGAAGACGGAAGCACATCTGTGCCAGAACTGCGCCAGGGAACTGGGTGAGTTCGGGCTGAGTGTTGATCTGCCCAACCTGTTCGCCAGCCTGTTTGATTACACCCCCTTCAGCGGCAAGCTGGCCGGACCGAAGCAGTGCCCCACATGCCGGTCAACCATGGAAGATTTCCGGCAGCTCAATCAGTTTGGATGCAGTGACTGCTATGAAACGTTCAGAGAGGAGATTGAACCGCTATTGCGCCGACTGCACGGCAGCAGCCACCATGAAGGCAAGGTTCCAGCTCAAGGGTACGCCGCTTTGAGCGCCGAACGGCAGGTGCGCATGCTCCGGGACAGGCTGCAGCAGGCGATCAATATGGAGAATTATGAGGAGGCAGCCAGAATCCGGGATCAGATTCGGGCCTTGGAGCGCCAGGCCCATGGGGAGGGGAAGTAGAATGAGCAAATCATGGACTAAGAAAGACGGCCCACAGGGTGATATCTGCCTGGGGACGCGGATCAGGCTTGCCCGCAATCTGGCCAAAGTCCCCTTTCCAGCCACAGCCAACCGGGAACAGGCAAAGAAAGTGCTGAAGACTGCCAAAGAACTTGTGGAAAGCCTGAACCAGCTTGCCCCAGTCACATTCTACGAACTGGCGGAAGTTGACGAGCTGGAACGCCAGGTGCTGATGGAAAAACACTTAATCAGCCCCGAGCACACCAAGAAAACCAGCACCAAAGGACTAATCCTATCGGAGAACGAGGATATCAGCATCATGGTTAACGAAGAGGACCACTTCAGGATTCAAGTGCTGATGCCCGGCCTCCAGCTTCAAGCCGCATGGGAACTGGCTGACCGCGTCGATGATCTGATTGAGTCCCAGGTGGAGTATGCTTTTGATCCAGACATAGGTTACCTGACAGCCTGCCCCACCAATGTGGGTACAGGGATGCGCGGCTCCCTGATGCTGCATTTGCCGGGTTTGGCCAAGATCAACCAGCTGGAAAACGTGCTCAGATCCGTTTCTCAGTTTGGCTTGGCAGTGCGCGGCCTCTACGGTGAAGGCAGCGAGTCTTACGGATGCATTTATCAAATCTCCAACCAGGTTTCCCTGGGTGATTCAGAAGCAGACATGCTGGAGCATTTAGCCAGAGTGACATCACAGATCATCACCAGTGAGCGGCAAGCCCGCCAGTACCTTCAGGAACACAGCCCGGCTGAGTGTGAAGATCAGGTTTACCGGGCTTACGGCTTGCTGACTCATGCCCGGATCATTTCCACCCAGGAAGCGATGGATCTGCTGTCTACGGTCATGCTGGGGATTGATCTGGGGATGATCCGCGACTTGGACCGCGGCTTGGTGAAGCAGTTGATGGTGGAAATCCGCGCGGCGCACCTGCAGAAGATGATGGGCCAAAGCCTGCCGGCCCAAGAGCGGGATCGCCTGCGTGCCAGTTTGATACGGGATCGGCTCAGCCGTTAATTCTAGAGAGGATGGTGTATATGTTCGGCAGATTTACGGATCGGGCCCAGAAAGTGATCGTCCTTGCTCAGGAAGAAGCACGGCGATTGGGCCATAATGTGGTGGGGACGGAGCATATCCTTCTCGGCCTGATCGCCGAGGGAGAAGGTGTCGGTGCCAAAGCACTGACAGCAATGGGCGTCAGCCTCGACAAAGTAAGGCAAGAAATCGAGAATGTGATCGGCAGAGGCGAAGCGGCTTTCCAGGGAGCAATCGGCTTTACCCCCCGGACCAAACGGGTTTTTGAGCTGGCTATCGATGAAGCCCGGCAGTTGGGCCATACCTATATTGGCACGGAGCACATCTTGCTTGGCCTAATCCGGGAAGGAGAAGGGGTTGCCGCTCAGATACTGCGGAACCTGGACATTGATTTGGAGGGTATGCGCAAGCAAGTAATCGAGCTTTTGGGCGGCCACGTTCATTCCGGCACCGCCAGCGCTTCCCGGCGGACCAAAACTCCGACGCTGGATCAGTTTGGGCGCGACTTGACGGAAATGGCCCGCCAGGGCAAGCTGGATCCCGTGATCGGCAGAGACAAAGAGATCGAGCGGGTGATCCAAATCCTCAGCCGCCGCACCAAAAACAACCCTGTGCTGATCGGCGAGCCGGGAGTCGGCAAAACAGCGATCGCTGAAGGCCTGGCGCTTAAGATTGTCGCCAGTGATGTACCGGAGAACTTGTTCAACAAGCGGGTTGTCGCCTTGGATATGGGGTCACTGGTTGCCGGCTCGAAATTCCGCGGCGAATTCGAGGAACGCCTGAAAAAGGTCATGGATGAGATCCGCCAGGCACAGGACGTGATTCTCTTTATTGACGAGATGCACACCATAATCGGCGCCGGTGCCGCCGAAGGGGCGATTGACGCTTCCAACATCCTCAAACCAGCTTTGGCCCGCGGCGAGATTCAGGCCATCGGTGCCACAACTATGGATGAATACCGCAAGCATGTGGAAAAAGACGCGGCCTTGGAGCGCCGCTTCCAGCCGGTGCAGATCGACGAGCCCACAGTGGAGGAAACGATCGCCATTTTGAAAGGGCTGCGGGACCGCTACGAAGCCCACCATCGGGTGCAGATCAGCGACAAGGCCATCGAAGCAGCGGCAGTCCTGTCCAGCCGCTACATTTCGGACCGGTTCCTGCCTGATAAAGCTATAGACCTTTTGGATGAAGCCTCTTCCAAAGTCCGGCTGCGGGGCCTGGTCGTCCCGCAGAATCTGAAGGAACTGGAAGCCAGAGTGGAAGAGCTCAAGATCGAAAAAGAAGCCGCCATCAAGAATGAAGAGTTTGAAAAAGCAGCATCCCTCAGAGATCAGGAACAGAAACTCAGGGATCAGCTGGAAGAGATCCGGTCCCAATGGAAGAGCAATCAAGGCCGTCAAGAAGCGGTTGTCGATGAACAGGACATTGCCGACGTGGTGGCGAGCTGGACTGGGATTCCCGTCAAACAGGTAGCCCAAGAGGAATCGGAACGGCTGCTGCACTTGGAGGAAATCTTGCACCGGCGGGTTGTGGCTCAGGACGAGGCGATTGAGGCGCTGTCCAAAGCTATCCGCAGGGCATTCGCCGGGCTGAAGGATCCAAAGCGGCCTGTAGGTTCCTTCGTTTTCCTAGGGCCGACTGGTGTTGGAAAGAGCGAGCTGGCTAAAGCTTTGGCGGAAGCGCTGTTTGGAGACGAGGATGCCATGATCCGCATCGACATGTCCGAATATATGGAGCGCCACAGTGTCTCGCGCCTGGTAGGCGCGCCTCCGGGATATGTGGGGTACGAAGAGGCAGGCCAGCTGACGGAAAAAGTGCGGCGCAAACCCTATTCGGTTGTGCTGTTTGACGAAATTGAAAAAGCCCATCCGGAAGTTTTCAACATCTTGCTGCAGGTGCTCGAGGACGGCCGGCTGACTGACTCCAAGGGCAGGACAGTGGATTTCCGCAACACAGTCGTGATCATGACATCCAATGTGGGCGCCCAGCAGATTCAGCGGGAAAGCTCCATCGGCTTTAGAGTCACCACCAGCGAAGCCGATGCCTATCAAGCTATGAAAGACAAGGTGATTGAGGAGCTGAAGCGGACCTTCCGGCCCGAGTTCCTCAACCGCATTGACGAAATCATTGTCTTCCACGCCCTCAACCGCGGGCATATCGCCCAGATCATAGATATTATGCTCAAGGACCTGATACAACAGCTGCAGGAAAAGCGGATTACCCTCGAAATTACCGATGCCGCCAAGGAACTGGTCGCTGGTGCCGGTTATGATCCGGATTTCGGAGCGAGGCCTTTGCGCAGAGCGATTCAGAAAATGATTGAAAACCCACTCGCGGAGCTGATCTTGCAGGGGAAGTTCAAGGACGGTGACACGATCCACATCGACACCAAAGATGGTGAGCTGGTGTTTGCCTAGGTCACCGGCAGTGACATGCGGCCGAGCTAGGACTTTTGTCCTAGCTTTACTTTGTTGTAACTGTGATCATGAAGTGGTATAATTATTTTGAAATCATCACCTAGGAGCAGAGCAATGTCCAAATCCAACATCCGGTTTGTCTGTCAAAACTGCGGTGCCGACTATCCGAAATGGATGGGGAGATGTTCCGGGTGCGGCGAGTGGAACACACTTGTCGAGGAACGGGCCAGCCGCCCGGCTGCCAACAAGAATTCATGGGCTGGTGTTTCCCCAGGGAGAAAGCCGATTCCCATCACTGATGTTGCTTCTAGCGCGGAGGAACGGTTCACCACTGGCATTGCCGAGCTGGACCGGGTGTTGGGCGGCGGTGTTGTTGTGGGATCCTTGGGGCTGCTCGGCGGGGAACCTGGGGTGGGTAAATCGACGCTGCTGATGCAGGTTGCCGCCAATACGGCCGCGGCTCACGGGCCGGTCCTGTACGTTTCAGGCGAAGAATCCCTCAGCCAGCTCAAGCTCCGGGCCCAGCGCCTCAAGCTCTTGACCGAACAGTTGATTGTGCTGGCAGAATCGGATGTGGAGACTATTGGCGAACACCTGCAGTCCCTGCAGCCAAAGCTTGCGATCATTGATTCGATCCAGACAATGCACCTGCCGGAGCTGGACTCGGCCCCGGGCAGTGTGGGGCAGGTGCGGGAAGCTGCGGCATACTTTCTCCGGGTGGCCAAAGGCTTGGGCATATCCATCATTTTGGTGGGCCATGTGACCAAAGGCGGGGCCTTGGCCGGCCCAAAGGTGTTGGAACACGCAGTAGACTATGTCTTGTATTTCGAGGGTGGCCATGATCAGTCAATCCGGCTGATCCGGGGCGTCAAGAACCGATTCGGTTCCACAAATGAAGTCGGTGTGTTCACGATGACCAGCAGGGGATTGACCCAGGTTGACAATCCATCTGGCATATTTTTAGAAGAACGGCCGGTCAACTGCTCTGGATCGGTGGTGGTACCCTGCCTTGAAGGGACCCGCCCGTTCCTGGTGGAAATTCAGTCGCTGGTTGCGCCGACGCCTTTCAGCGGCACACCGAGGCGCCAGGCCACCGGTGTGGATTACCAGCGGTTTTCGATCATTCTCGCCGTGCTGGAAAAGCGGCAGGGATACCATTTACAGACGCAGGACGTATTTGTCAACGTCGCCGGCGGCTTCAGGCTCACTGAGCCCGGTGTGGATCTGGGGATCGCCTGCGCGATAGCCAGCAGCTACCGCAATTTGATCATACCCTCTGATTTGGCTGTAATCGGTGAAGTTGGGTTGTCAGGCGAGATCAGGGTGGTCAGCCATCTTGACCTGCGCTTGAAGGAATTGAGCAAGCTTGGGTTTACCCGAGCGGTGGTTCCCCACGGCAGCGAGCGGGTGAGCACCAATCTAGAGGTGACCCGTGTCAAAACGGTGTCCGAAGCTTTGCAGTCAATATTCAGCGAATCGGCGAGAGGGGGTTAATGGATGAAAGAAGCGGCAGATCAAGAACAGCTTTTTTTAAGGCACCTCAGCCTTGTCGCCCCAGGGACGCAGCTGTACGAAGCACTAGAAAATGTGCTGAGAGCCCGGACCGGCGGTTTGATTGTGGTCGGTGATACCCCGGATATCATGAACATGGTCAACGGCGGGTTCAGGATTGATGCCGAAATGCATCCCTCGGCACTCTACGAGCTGGCCAAAATGGACGGTGCGATTGTCCTGTCGAGCGACGCCAAACGGATTCTGTACGCGAATGCGCAGCTGACGCCTGATCACATGATTCCCAGTTTTGAAACCGGGACCCGGCACCGGACTGCGGAACGAGTTGCCAAGCAGACCAACCAGCTGGTGATTGCCATTTCCCAAAGGCGGAATGTCATTACCATGTACTGGGGCAACAACAAGTACGTGGTCCGGGACGTGAGCGTGATCCTGGCCAAGGCGAACCAGGCACTCTCCACACTGGACAAATACAAGAGCGTTATGCAGCAGTCATTGACCAACTTGAGCGCTCTGGAATTTGAAAACTTTGTCACTCTCTTCGATGTGGCCACCGTCATCCAAAGAAGCCAGATGGTGGTCAGGATCGCCAATGAAATCGAGCGGTACATCGTCCAGCTGGGTTCTGAAGGCCGCCTGGTGAAGATGCAGCTGGAGGAGTCCATGGCCGACATAGCCGACGAGGGGCTGCTGGTGACCAAGGATTACTGTGCGGATACAGACAAAACCCCGGAGGAAATTTGGAATGAGATAGTAGCCTGGGATTCGGAAGACTTGCTCAATCTGCCCTTGATTGCCCGTGCACTTGGTTATTCCGGCTCCGGCAGCCTGGAACAGGCGATTACTCCCAAGGGCTTCAGGCTCTTGAACAAAATCCCCCGCCTGCCAATGCCAGTGATAGAAAACCTGGTAGCTAAATTCCGTTGTTTCCCCGATATATGTGATGCTTCGATTGAGGAACTAGACGATGTTGAGGGTATCGGCGAAGTCCGCGCCAAGGCCATTCAGGAAGGGCTGCGCCGGATCCGGGAACAAGTATTGTTAGACCGGCACCTGTAGCAGGCCTAGATACGGAATCCGCAAAAATTCGTGCTGCTTAATGCGGATATAGGAATGCAATTGACTTTATTCTGTAAAAGTGGTAAATTGATAATGATACCTAAATGAAGCCCATTAGGTTCTGCTTAAGGAAAGGGCAGATAGGAGGTTCTGGCTTTGTATAATGTTGGGGATAAAGTGGTCTACCCCATGCATGGTGCCGGAATTATCGAAGCTATTGAGGAAAGGGAAGTGTTGGGCGAGAAGCGGAAGTATTACATAATGGCCATGCCCATTGGCGATATGCGGGTCATGATCCCACTGGACGCCGTGGAGGAGATCGGCCTGCGCCAAGTGATTGCCAAAGAAGAAGCCGGCGAAGTTATGGAAGTGCTGAAAGGGCAGAAAACGAAAATGTCATCCAACTGGAACCGCCGGTACCGCGCCAACATGGAAAAGATTAAAAGCGGCGATGTATACTTGGTTGCTGAGGTGGTGCGCAATCTCACCATCCGCGATCATGAGAAGGGCTTGTCCGCGGGTGAACGGAAGATGCTGGACATCGCCCGGCAGATTCTAATCAGTGAACTGGTCTTGGTTACAGGTGCGACCGAAACCGAAATTGAGCAGTTGATCTCTAGTTATCTGGCATGAAAGGAGGGAACGGCGCAGCGCTCTGTTGTCCGGGAAATATTCGGATTTATCTGGAATACTTTTTCCTTATTAGCTAATACTAAGTACTAACCAAGAGGATAAAGGAGGTGAAGATCAGGTTGGAGGGTTTCATCCGCATTATTTTTACATTATTAGGTGGGGTTGTTGGATATCAGGCGGCAAATTATCTCCTTGGTCTCTCGATCGACTTTCCCTTCTCTTCTACCTACCTGACCGTCATCGCGGTTTCGCTGGGCGCTTTGCTGGGATTGGCAATCAGTCCCCTGTTTGACCGGATGATCCGCTGTTTGCTGAAACTCCATTTGCGCGATATCTTAAGCGGCTTAGTGGGAATGGTCTGCGGGATCTTAATTGCAATTTTGGGATCGATTCCTCTGCAAAATGTCGCCATCGCCAATGGTTATCTGCCGGTGATTCTCACAGTAATCCTGGCGGTCCTGGGCTGGACGATCGGAGTAAAGAAACGGGAAGAGATCGCGACCCTGTTTCAAAAGCACAATACCCCATACCTGGTGAGCAAAAACAGCGGCTGTGCCAAGATACTCGATACCAGCGTGATCATCGATGGAAGAATCAGTGACATCACCAAGACTGGTTTCATAGAAGGGACTTTGATTGTCCCGAGTTTTGTGTTGGATGAACTGCAGCATATTGCCGATTCATCCGATGTACTTAAACGCAACCGAGGCCGCCGGGGTTTGGACATCCTTAATAAGATTCAGAAAGAGCCCTATGTCGATGTCCAAATACTGGACCGGGACTTCGACGATATCACCGAAGTTGATTCCAAACTCGTGAAACTGGCTAAAGAGATGGGCGCCAAAGTGATCACCAATGACTTCAACCTGAACAAGGTGTGTGAGCTGCATGGGGTTCCTGTCCTGAACATAAATGAGCTGGCCAATGCTGTCAAGCCGGTGGTCCTGCCCGGTGAAGAGCTTAAGGTCCATGTGATCAAGGACGGCAAAGAACAGGGGCAGGGAGTGGCGTATCTTGACGACGGTACCATGATCGTGGTTGACGGAGGGCGGCGGTATATCGGCGAGACGATCGGCGTCATGGTGACAAGTGTGCTGCAGACGGCAGCGGGGCGCATGATCTTTGCCAAACCAAAAGCCATGGAAAAGGCATTATGAATGTGATGGCCCGGTGAAATCCGCCGGGCTCGTTTTATGAAGGGGTGAAACGGTGGGAGCAGGAGTGATCATCGCCGCCGCCGGCAGCGGCGAACGGATGGGTTTGGATAGGAACAAGGTCCTGCTGCCCTTGCATGGGATTCCAATCCTGATCCGGAGTGTGGCGGCATTTGCCGTCCATCCCTGGGTCGAAGAGTGTGTGATCACAGTGCGGGCAGAAGATTATGCCGCAGTTCAGGCTCTGCTCGAACAGTGGCGGGTCAAGAATTGCAAGCTGGCCGTGGGAGGGCCGCGCAGGCAGGATTCGGTAGCCGCAGGGTTGGCCGTATTGGCACCGGATTTGGACTGGGTTTTGATCCACGACGCCGCCAGGCCGTTGGTGGAACCGGAAATCATTGACGGCGCATACAAGGCAGTGCAGGAACACCAGGCGGTAGGAGTGGCGGTCCCGGTAAAAGACACAATCAAACTGGTGGATGAAGGCCAGTTCGTAGCCGACACGCCGCCTCGGTCAAAACTGTGGGCGGTCCAGACGCCCCAAGCGTTCAACAGCCGGCTGATTCGTGAAGCTTACGCCCGGGCTGCGCGGGAAAACTGGGAGGTTACCGATGACTGCAGCCTGGTGGAACGGTTGGGTGTGAAAGTGAAGCTGATTCCCGGCAGCTACACCAACATCAAGATCACGACGGTGGAAGACCTGGATGTGGCGGCGGCTATATTAAGCAAGCGCAGTGAGGGTGGTTTAATGCACAACACAGCAGTCCGCACGGGAATTGGTTATGATGTGCACCGCCTGGTGAGCGGAAGGCCCTTGATTCTCGGTGGAGCGGCAGTAGATTATCACCTCGGCCTTGATGGCCACTCTGATGCCGATGTGGCGGTCCACGCCCTGATGGATGCGCTCCTGGGGGCAGCCGGGCTGGGAGATATCGGCCGGCACTTTCCTGATACAGATCCGCGCTATAAAGGCATTTCCAGTATCAAGTTGCTGGAAGCGGTCAAGGCAAAGCTGGATGAGCGGGGCTTTGCTGTCGGCAACGTGGATCTGGTGATAGCGGCGGAGCGCCCCAAGCTCTCCGGGTACATTGAGCAGATGCGGGGCAATCTTGCTGCAGCGCTGGAGCTTGCTCCAGATCGGGTCAACATCAAAGCCACCACTACCGAAGGGCTGGGCTTCTGCGGCCGCGGCGAGGGAATTGCCGCTTGGGCGGCGGCTGTCGTCATCGGCCCCAGCTTAAATGCCGGCGACTGAAACCGCCCGGAATTCGCCGTTGTGAAACAGCTGGGCCTCGACAGCATACTTCTGGCCCAATTCCTCATAAATTCTCCAGGCACAGCTCTGTGCCAGCTGATGCCACTCAGCGGAGGACTTGGGGGCTTCCGAGGCGGAACCGAAATACTGAGTTTGGGCCACAATCCGGCCGTCAGCCCAAGCCGCACCGATGATTTCCACATTGGGCAGAGGGTGCGGCATGCTTTTCACCTGCTCAACAGCAGCCTCCGGGCGTGCCTGCCGCCTTTGGTGCCGGACTCTCCACAAGGTGCCGGCAGCCGCGGCGCCAATCACCAGTACAGCAATCAGGATGATGATCACAAGCCTGTCCATGGCCTTCCTCCCGTCAGGCAGCGGTCTGTCCATTGATTGACAGTGTTTTGCTTACCCGCTATAATAGATGTTAGCTATGTTAGCATAACCAGGTGCCGTGGATCATAAAAGAGATGACGGGGATGAAGTAGGTTCGCCGCCGCCCTTCCCAGAGAGAGGTGCCGCAGGCTGGAAGCACCTTATGGGTATGTGAACTGAAATGCGCCCCCGATCTGCCGGGCTGAACCGCCAGTAGGCCCGGCCGGGTTGTGTTCGTTACCACACACCGAGTGCCTGATCGGCGTTGTCCGATCAGGAAACAGAGTGGAACCGCGAACCCTCGTCTCTGTAAAGGAGTTGAGGGTTTTTTGTTCAGTATGGCTTTGAGGAGGGGGTATTCCATGTTCCGCAGCATCATCGATACCATCCGCGCAGATATTCAAGCCATCAAAGATCGAGATCCGGCGGCGCGCAGCACCCTGGAGATCATTCTTTGCTATCCCGGGCTGCACGCCCTTGAAACACACCGCATCGCCCACTGGTTTTATCGCCGCAATCTCAAGCTGCTGGCGAGGATCATCAGCCATCTCAACCGCTTCTTCACCGGCATTGAGATCCACCCCGGGGCCCAAATCGGCCGGGGAGTGTTCATCGACCACGGCATGGGAGTGGTGATCGGCGAGACAGCAGTGGTCAAGGACAATGTGACACTTTACCAGGGTGTGGTCCTGGGAGGGACGGGCAAAGAGAAAGGCAAACGCCATCCCACGATCGAGCAGGGGGCGGTGATTGCTTCCGGCGCTATGGTGCTGGGTTCCTTCACCGTCGGGGAAAACGCCCGGGTGGGAGCCGGCGCGGTGGTTTTGGACAGTGTGCCGCCGAATTCCACAGTGGTAGGAGTTCCCGCCAAGGTGGTGATCCGTGACGGCCGCAGAGTGGATAAACTGGACCACGTCAATCTGCCCGATCCGTGCAAACAGCAGATGTCTGTGCTGACCGAGCGCATTCAAACGCTCGAGGAAAAACTCGCCAGGCTGCAGGCAATGGTTGAACTGCAGCAGACGAATGCATCATAACCAACGAAGACAAGAAGGTGAAGCGATGCCAATCAACGTCTACAACACTTTGACCCGGCGGAAGGAAGAACTGCAGAGCAGCCGTGAAACAATCGGGATTTATGTCTGCGGGGTCACGCCCTACAGCGACACCCACCTGGGCCACGCCAGGCCCAGTGTGGTCTGGGATGTGATCAAGAAGTACCTGCAGTACCGGGGTTACAAAACCTATCACGTCCAGAACTTCACGGACATTGACGACAAGATCATCAACCGTGCTCAAGAGTTGGGAATGGATCCCCTGGAACTCTCCGCTCACTACAGCAGGGAATACCTGGAGAGCATGGATGCCCTGGGTGTAGCCCGGGCGGACATCTATCCGAAGGTGAGTGAGCATATTCCGGACATCATCGCCATGATTGCACAGCTGATCGAGCGGGGCCATGCCTATGCAGTCAACGGCAATGTCTTCTACAGTGTCTTGAGTTTCCCGGAGTACGGCAAGCTGTCCAATCAAAAGATCGAACAGCTGCAGGCCGGCACCCGCTTTGAGGTGGATCCGGACAAAAAACATCCGCTGGATTTCGCTTTGTGGAAAAAAGCCAAGCCCAACGAGCCAGCCTGGGATTCACCTTGGGGCAAAGGCCGGCCTGGCTGGCATATTGAGTGCTCGGTGATGTCCCACAAATACCTGGGCCCAGAGTTTGACTTCCACGGCGGCGGCAGTGACCTGATCTTTCCCCACCATGAAAACGAGATCGCCCAGTCGGAAGGCGCAACCGGCAGGCCGTTGGCCCGGTATTGGCTCCACAACGGCATGATCAACCTCAAGCAGGAGAAAATGTCCAAATCATTGGGGAACATAATAAAGATCAAGGATCTCCTGCAAAAATATCCGAAAGAACTGATCCGCTTCTTCATTCTCTCCAGCCATTACCGTTCCGAGCTGGAGTACCACGATCTGAAGCTGGAAGAGCTTCGCCGCGGCTGGCAGCGTTTGAATGAGTGTGTCAACACCTTGGCCCAAATGGGCAGTGGTGCCGGCGGTGAGCCGCAGGCTCTGGACGAGGCGCAGGCGGCGTTGGTGGAGTCGGTTAAGGAAACCGAAGCCCGGTTTACAGCGGCGATGGATGACGACTTCAACACCGCCTTGGCACTGGGGGTGCTTTTTGATCTTGTCCATCAAGTCAACGCTTATATCGCCGGGCGCGGCCAGGGCGTATCCAGTGATTACGCCCTCAGCCAGGCGTATCAGCTTTTCTCCAGGCTGGCCGGGGAGGTTTTTGGGATAATCAGGCTGGAAGAGCAGAAACTCGCCGGCTTAAGCGAGCCGCTGCTGGAACTGCTGCTGGAGCTCCGCACCGAGCTGCGCAGCCAGAAGCAGTATCAGCTGGCCGACCGCATCCGCAGCCGGCTGACTGAACTGAATGTCATTATTGAAGATACACCCCAAGGCCCGAGGTGGAAACTACTATCATGATTTTTATAGAGCAAGAGCAGTTACCAAATCCCGATCAGCTGTCGCCATTGGCGCTGGCCTACATTGGCGACGCCGTTTTTGAGCTGTATATCCGCCTGCGGCTGAGCAGCCGGTTCCACACCGTCCAGCAGCTGCACGAGCATGCAGTCCGGTATGTTGCGGCAGCCAGCCAGTCCGAGTTTTTGACGATCCTGCAGCCGCATCTGACTGAAAAGGAGATCCAGATAATGCGCCGTGGGCGCAACGCCAAGGGCAAAGTGCCCCGGCATGTGGATCTGGCCGCATACCGCCGCAGCACAGGGTTTGAAGCTCTGCTTGGGTACTTGTTCCTTGCTGGAGAAACCCAGCGCCTGCAGGAACTTCTGGCATTAATTGAACCTGTCCAGTGAAGGAGTCAGCCATGGAGAAGCACGACCACAGGGATATCATAGTCGGCCGTCAGCCGGTCATGGAACTACTGCGGGCCGGACAAGCCGTCAATCGACTCTATGTCGCTTCCGGCGCCAGGCACGGATCGATCCGGGACATCATTCAGCTGGCCAAAGAGCGGAACATCCCGGTGAAAGAGGTGCAGCCCAAGTTTCTTGATGCTCTCAGCCCGATCGCCAATCATCAGGGAGTTGCGGCCGAAGCTGCACCCTTTCGCTACCTCGAACTGCATGAACTGCTGGCTCTGGGTCGGCCCCAGTTCTACCTGGTGTTGGCCGGGATCCAGGATCCCCAGAATCTCGGCTCGCTGATCCGCAGCGCCGAAGTCTGCGGTGTGAGCGGTGTGATCATTCCCAAGCACAGGGCTTGCGGCGTCACCCCGGCGGCTGCCAAGGCGTCGGCAGGCGCTGCCGCCCACATGCCCATCGCCCGCGTCACCAACATCAGGTTTGCTCTGGAAGAGCTGAAACAGGCCGGATGTTGGGTTGTGGGGGCGGACATGGAGGGCGAAGTCTGCTACCGGCAGAACTTGAGCCTGCCCATCGCTTTGGTGATCGGCGGCGAAGGCAGCGGGCTGCCGCGCCTGGTCAAGGAAACCTGCGATTTTTTGGTGCGGATTCCAATGTACGGTGCGGTTTCGTCTCTCAATGCCGCGGTTGCCGGCGGGATACTGCTTTATGAGATTGCCAAACAGCGGCACCAAGAGTGAACCTTCGGATGAAAGGCGAGCTAGGTGCCGTTCTCAATTGCTTGACGCTGTTGGTTCAATAGTGTATAATGAATGCATGTTGGACAAGTCGGCCAGACGGCGTGACAGTGGGATCTCGGGCAGCACGTTGGCTTGGAACCCTCTGGAAGATCAAAGTCCAGAGATGGAGGCGATGTAGTTGAGTGCTAGCGCACAAAAGGATTATGTTCACGACTATGATGCCATGAACGATGAAGAGGTTGTGGAATTCGCCCGTAACAGCAATGATGTTGCGCTCGAATACTTGATCAACAAATACCGTAATTTCGTCAGAGCCAAAGCACGTTCATATTTCTTGATCGGAGCCGATCGTGAGGATATCATCCAGGAAGGGATGATCGGTTTATACAAGGCGATCCGGGATTTTCGCCCTGACAAGCTGGCATCTTTTCGCGCCTTCGCTGAACTCTGCATCACACGCCAAATCATCACGGCCATCAAGACTGCAACGAGACAGAAACATATCCCGCTCAATTCCTATGTTTCGCTGAACCGTCCCATTTACGATGAAGAATCGGATCGGACACTTTTGGACATTATTTCCGGCTCAAAAGTGACAGATCCCGAGGAACTGGTAATCAGCAAAGAGGAATTCTGCGACATTGAGAACAAGATGAGCGAATTCTTGAGCGATCTGGAATGGAAAGTGCTCATGTTTTACCTGGAGGGCAAGAGTTACCAGGAAATCGCCAATGACCTCTCCAGGCATGTAAAGTCCATTGACAACGCGCTGCAGCGGGTCAAGCGGAAACTGGAGCGTTATTTGGAAAAACGCGAGCTGGAGTAAAAACAAGCTGTTGACAAAGGATCTTATATGTGTTATAGTTAGTGTTGCGTCATGCCGGTGTAGCTCAATTGGTAGAGCAGCTGACTTGTAATCAGCAGGTTGCGGGTTCGAGTCCCATCGCCGGCTCCAGCAATGTTTCGTGGAGGGGTTCCCGAGTGGCCAAAGGGGGCAGACTGTAAATCTGTTGCGGAACGCTTCGAAGGTTCAAATCCTTCCCCCTCCACCATCAACTTATCGCGGGGTGGAGCAGTCTGGTAGCTCGTCGGGCTCATAACCCGAAGGTTGTCGGTTCAAATCCGGCCCCCGCAACCAGTCTACATAGTCCGATGGAGCAGCATCGGTTTTTTTGTTGTTACCGGAAACCAGCAGTGCGCATAATGTGATGCGGGAGGAGATTGCCTTGCGCACTGCTGTTGGAGGACTGGCTGTTGGCTGTGTTTTGGTTTTGGTGCTGATGCTGATCGTGCCGCCGGAGGCTGCCGGGCTGGCCGCTGCCGCCGCTGGGATGGTTGCCCAGGTTTACTGGCTGAAGCGGGGATTTGACAGGGAATCTGACGAGAGTATCGGATTCTGGCTGATCATCGGCGGCCTTATACCGGTTTACTGTTGGGTATTAAAAGGTTTCTCAGGGGCACTCTAATACAGAAAAAATGGCAGTTTGAGCCGACTCAAGGAGGAATATTGGGCCCAACAACGAATAATCCTGATAGCCTTTGCATACCAACGCCATCAGACTGAGGAAATCTGTGAGCAAGGAGGAATAACAATGGCAAAGCAGAAGTTTGAGAGAACGAAACCGCACGTGAACGTGGGAACCATCGGCCACGTCGACCACGGTAAGACCACCACTACCGCGGCCATAACTTATTATCTTTCGCAGAAGGGCTTGGCAGCAGCCAAGAAGTTCGAGGAAATCGACAATGCTCCCGAAGAAAGGGAACGCGGTATCACCATCAATACCTCGCACGTCGAGTATCAGACCGAGAAACGGCACTATGCCCACGTTGACTGCCCTGGCCACGCCGACTACGTAAAGAACATGATTACCGGTGCCGCCCAGATGGACGGGGCGATTCTGGTAGTATCGGCAGCCGACGGCCCGATGCCCCAGACCCGTGAGCACATCCTGCTGGCCCGCCAGGTAGGCGTACCTGCGATTGTGGTCTGGCTGAACAAGGAAGACATGGTGGACGATCCGGAACTGATGGAACTGGTGGAGATGGAAGTCAGGGATCTGTTGAGCCAGTACGGGTTCCCGGGCGACGAGATTCCTGTGATTGCCGGCAGCGGCCTGAAGGCTCTGGAAGAGCTGGAGAAGGGAGCGCCCGGCGAATGGTGCGCCAAGCTGCAGAAGCTGTTGGATGCGGTTGACGAGTACATCCCGACACCTCAGCGCGATGTGGACAAACCGTTCCTGATGCCGATCGAAGACGTGTTCACCATCACCGGCCGCGGCACAGTAGTGACCGGGAGAGTGGAGCGGGGTACCATCAAGGTCAACGACAAGGTGCAGATTGTTGGCTTGACCAACGAAACCATCGATACAGTGGCCACCGGCGTGGAGATGTTCCGGAAGCTGCTTGACCAGGCAGTGGCCGGCGACAACATCGGTGTTCTGCTGCGGGGTATCGACCGTGACCAGGTTGAGAGAGGCCAGGTATTGGCTGCACCGGGTTCAATCACACCGCACACAGAGTTTGAGGGCGAAGTGTACATTCTGACCAAGGAAGAAGGCGGCCGGCACACACCGTTCTTCAGCAACTACCGTCCGCAGTTCTACTTCCGGACAACCGACGTTACCGGCGTTATCAAGCTGCCTGAAGGCGTAGAGATGGTCATGCCGGGCGACAACATCCGGATGAGTGTACAGCTGATCACCCCGATCGCCATGGAAGAAGGCCTGCGTTTTGCTATCCGCGAAGGCGGCCGTACCGTGGGTGCCGGTGTTGTGACCAAGGTAATCAAGTAAAACGCGGCTGAAGGGGCTCTTGACAGCCTAAAGAAAATATGCTAAGTTCTAAAGGTATTTCGACGATGCGGAGGTGGCGGCTATGCGAGTTGGCATAACTCTGGAATGTACTCAGTGCAAGAACAGGAACTACCGCACCAACAAAAACAAGCGCAATGATCCTGATCGCATTGAGCTGAAAAAATACTGCAATACCTGCAAGGCTCATACAATTCACAGAGAAACCCGTTAGGGAAGAAGGATGTGACACAATTTGTCAGCTGTGGCTAAGAATACCAAACCAGCCATTTGGCTGCGGATTGGCAGATACTTCCGGGAAGTCAGAGCGGAGTTGCGCAAAGTAGCATGGCCAAACCGTAAGGAATTGACCAACAACACAGGGATCGTAATCTTTGTCGTACTGCTTGTAGCCATATTCATAGGTGTTGTTGATGTTGGGGTATCCAATATCTTGGCTTTACTAAACCGTATAGGAGGGTAAGGGCCATTAGGCCCTCTCGGCAATGAGCGAGAATTTGACAGCGGAGAAGCAGTGGTATGTGATCCACACCTACTCGGGATACGAAAACAAAGTTAAAGCAAACCTTGAAAAACGGATTGAGTCCATGGGAATGGAGGACAAGATCTTCCGGATTATCGTTCCTGTCGAAGAGATTGTCGATTACAAGGACGGCAAGAAAAAGATAGTCCAGAAGAAAGTGTTCCCTGGCTATGTCTTGGTGGAAATGATCGTTACCGACGATTCCTGGTATGTGGTCCGAAACACTCCCGGGGTAACCGGGTTTGTAGGTTCAGGTGTCAAACCGGTCCCCCTCACTCAGGAGGAGATCAATCAAATCCTGCACAACATGGGGCTGGACGAACCGCGCCCGAGGATGAAGTTCGAAGTGGGAGAAACCGTCAAGGTTATTTCCGGACCGTTCGTCAATTTCTCCGGCGAAGTTGAAGCCGTGAACATGGATAAGGGCAAACTAACTGTGCGTGTATCAATGTTTGGGCGTGAAACTCCTGTCGAGTTGGATTTCAACCAAATAGCTAAACTCTAGAGCGCTGTTTTCAGTGGGAGGACTGCTCGGTCCGCCATTACCACATTAGATTAAGGGGGTGCATGCGCCATGGCAAAAAAGGTCAGTGCTGTCGTTAAACTACAGGTTACTGCAGGAAAAGCTACTCCTGCGCCTCCGGTTGGTCCGGCACTTGGTCAGCATGGTATTGCGATTATGGAGTTCTGCAAAGCCTTCAATGAAAGGACCGCAAGCCAAGCCGGCATGGTTGTTTCGGTTGTGGTTACTGTTTATGAAGACAGGTCCTTTACATTTGTGGTGAAGACTCCACCGGCGGCTGTCTTGTTGAAAAAAGCCATGAACCTGGAAAAGGGTTCAGGCGAGCCAAACCGCACGAAGGTAGGCACGATCAAACGGGATAAAGTCCGAGAGATTGCCGAGCTGAAAATGCCCGACCTCAATGCGGCCAACCTGGAAGCCGCCATGCGGATGATCGAAGGTACAGCCCGGAGCATGGGCATCATTGTTGAAGATTAACCAGAGTAAGATTGTGGGAGGATTATTCCGTTTGGACCACAGAGGAGGATATGAACATGGCTAAACACGGCAAGCGTTATCAAGAAGTGGCAAAGCTTGTGGATAAAACCCGCCTGTATTCGGTGGATGAAGCGCTTGAGCTTGTCAAGAAATGTGCATCGGCGAAGTTCGACGAGACTGTCGAAGTCGCTATGAAAATCGGCGTTGATCCAAGGCACGCCGATCAGCAAGTCCGGGGGACAGTAGTGCTGCCCCACGGTACCGGCAGAGATGTGACTGTCTTGGTCTTCGCCAAGGGCGAGAAAGCTAAGGAAGCGCAGGATGCCGGCGCCGACTATGTGGGAGCTGAGGAGCTTGTGGAGAAGATTCAGGGCGGCTGGCTTGATTTCGATGTGGCCATCGCCACTCCCGACATGATGGGCGTCGTCGGCAAGCTGGGCCGGGTTTTGGGCCCCAGAGGGTTGATGCCGAACCCGAAAACCGGTACGGTGACTTTCGAGCTGGCAAATGCCATTCGGGATGCCAAAGCAGGTAAGGTTGAATTCCGGGTGAACAAGGAAGCCGGCATTCACGTACCCATTGGCAAGGTTTCCTTCGACCAGAACAAACTGCGGGAGAATTTCCTGGCTTTGATGGGAGCCATTATCAAGGCCAAACCGGCAGCCGCCAAGGGAACCTACCTGCGCAAAGTGGCAGTATCAGCGACCATGGGCCCGGGGATCCGGATCAATCCCCAAGATGTAGTCGGCCAAGTGCGTTAAGGTAAGTCAACAATCAAATAATTCCAGCTTGACCGTAGACAGTTGGTGCCTTACAGGCTTAATGAGTGGACACTTGCCAACCGAGGTTAGAAGCGGGTTGTTTCCAGGCTCGATCATGCCTGTTACTGTGCCTGTTCAAGATCTCCAACTGTCTGTGGAGATCTTTTTTAGTTGGATCAGGTTGTAGGAGGTGAAAAGGTGCCAAGACCAGAGAAAGTTGCAGTCGTTGAAGAAGTAAAGGAAAAGCTGGGTAAAGCTCAGGTTGTCGTCCTCGCCGATTATCGCGGCTTGACTGTGTTGCAGGCGACGGAATTAAGGCGCAAGCTGCGCGAGGCAGGCGTAGAGCTTAAGGTTATCAAGAACACTCTGACAGCCATAGCCGCCAGAGAACTGGGATATGAGGGTTTAGTCCCCCTGCTTGTCGGGCCTACAGCAATCGCTTTTGGCTACGATGACCCGGTGGCCCCAGCCAAGGTTTTAAGCGAGTTTGCCAGGACCAATCCCGTTTTGGAGCTCAAGGGTGGGCTGTTGGAAGGCAAAGTGTTGGATGTTCAGGGTGTAAAAGCGCTGGCAGATCTTCCATCCCGGGAAGTGCTGCTCAGCCAGGTACTCCGGGGTATGCAGGGGCCCATTTCCGGCCTGGTCAACGTACTCCAAGGAACAATCCGCAATTTCGTTTATGCGCTTGACGCTGTGCGTAAGCAAAAAGAGGCGGCCGGTGCATGAGGCTGTGAAGCGGTGCGCGTGAGCAAGACTGTTAACTGATCATCTCAAGAAAGTATATAAGGAGGAAAAGATTAATGACTAAAGAAGAAATTTTGCAGGCCATAGAAAACATGACTGTTTTGGAACTGGCTGAGTTGGTTAAGGCTTTGGAAGAGAAGTTCGGCGTATCCGCCGCTGCACCGGTGGCCATGGCTATGCCGGTTGCCGGCGCCGCAGCCGCACCGGCTGAAGAGGAAAAGACCTCGTTCGACGTCATCCTCGCATCCGCCGGCGACAAGAAGATCAACGTTATTAAGGTTGTCCGCGAGCTGACCAATCTCGGCCTCAAGGAAGCCAAGGACTTGGTCGACGGAGCTCCCAAACCGGTTAAAGAAGGCGTCAGCAAGCAAGAGGCTGAGGAGATCAAGGCCAAACTTGAGGAAGCTGGAGCAACTGTCGAAATTAAGTAACGCCGCGAAAAGATACAAAAACGTCTTCTTAACGCACGTTAAGAAGACGTTTTTTCATTGCCGGAATTGGGAACACAAAAAATACTGCTTGACAATAAACCAAGCACCATGTTATGATAACTTAGTATTGATGTTATGGTGGGGTATTATCGCTTTCTACTTATTTTAATACAACATGCTTCCACGTTATTCCTGCCGGCGGGGAATAATTTTTGGAGGAAAAAAATGTATAGTTCCTTCTCTCCATACGAAAACTAAATCAGTGTCCTTGGAACAGCAAGCGAGGGGAAGTCCCTTGCTTTTCATCATGCTTGGTAGTAATCCAAAAGGAGAGGTGAAAGCCATTGGCAGTCGCCGTTCAACAAGGCCAAAGACAGCGAGTCAGCTATGGTAAACTCAAAGAAGTAATGGAAGTCCCCAACCTCATCGAGATTCAAAGGAAATCATTTGATTGGTTTCTTAAAGAGGGCCTGCTGGAGATGTTCCGGGACATCTCACCCATTCAGGATTTCACCGGAAACCTTGTGCTGGAGTTTCTTGATTATACTCTGGGAGAGCCAAAGTGGGATGTTGATCAGTGCAAAGAGCGGGATGTGACCTACGCAGCCCCTTTAAAGGTGAGGGTGCGCCTGATCAATAAAGAAACCGGTGAAGTGAAAGAACAAGAGGTCTTCATGGGCGACTTCCCGTTGATGACCGAAACCGGGACATTCATCATCAACGGGGCAGAACGAGTTGTCGTCAGCCAATTGGTGCGTTCACCCGGTGTCTATTTTGATTTTACCTCAGACACCTCGGGCAAGCCCTTGTATACTGCCAGTATTATCCCAAACCGGGGCGCATGGTTGGAATTTGAGATGGATTCCAATAATGTGATCACTGTGCGCATCGACCGGACGCGCAAGATCCCGGCCACTGTGCTGATTCGGGCCTTAGGCGTGGGGACCAATGCCAAAATCCTTGATCTTTATAACGGCGCGGAAGCAATCAAAGCGACTTTGGAGCGGGACAACACCGAATCAGAAGCAGAAGCGTTGATTGAAATCTATAAACGGCTGCGCCCGGGCGAGCCGCCCACAGAGGAAAGCGCCAGGAGCCTGTTTGAAACCCTTTTTTATGAACCAAAACGCTATGATCTGGGCGGCGTGGGGCGCTACAAAATTAACAAGAAGCTCAGGCTGATTGAGCGCTTGATCAACCGGGTCACCGCCGAACCGGTAATTCACCCCGAAACAGGCGAGGTTCTGGCGGAAGCCGACACCAGAATCGACCGCAAGCTGGCCACCGCCATCCACAATGCCAATGTCACGGCGGTGCTGATCAAGACCAAAGAGGGCGATGAACTCAAGATCTCCAGCAACGGCCAGCCCGATGAGAACGAGAAAACCGTTCTGAAAGATGATATTCTTGCCACTATCAACTACCTGGTGAACCTGCCGTACGGGATCGGCTTCACCGACGACATCGACCATCTGGGGAACCGCCGCCTTAAATCCGTAGGCGAGCTGCTGCAGAACCAGTTCCGAATCGGGCTCAGCCGCATGGAGCGGGTAGTGCGGGAGCGGATGACCATTCAAGATGTGGACATCATCACCCCCCAGGCTTTGATCAACATCCGGCCGGTGGTGGCGGCAATTAAGGAGTTCTTTGGATCCAGCCAGCTGTCCCAGTTCATGGATCAGACCAATCCTTTGGCCGAACTGACCCACAAGCGGCGCTTGAGCGCCTTGGGGCCGGGCGGCCTCTCACGGGAACGGGCAGGTTTCGAGGTCCGGGACGTGCACCATTCCCACTACGGCAGGATGTGCCCCATTGAGACACCAGAAGGCCCCAACATCGGCCTGATCGGGTCGCTGTGCACCTATGCCCGTATTAATGAGTACGGCTTTATCGAAACACCCTACCGGCGGGTGGAAGACGGCCGGGTCCTGGATGAGATCGCTTACCTGACGGCTGATGAAGAAGACAACTATATCATTGCCCAGGCCAACGAACCGGTTGATGCGGAAGGCCGTTTCATCAACGAACGGGTGACTGTTCGGGATCGGGAAGAAATTAAGATTGTGCCGGCCAATATGGTGGATTTTGTCGATGTTTCACCGAAGCAGATTGTCAGTATAGCCACTGCCCTGATTCCTTTCCTGGAGAATGACGACGCAGCCCGGGCCCTGATGGGTGCCAACATGCAGCGTCAGGCTGTGCCGCTGCTGCAGTCCGAAGCTCCCCTGGTGGGAACCGGCATGGAGTACAAGGCAGCTGTCGATTCTGGTGCAGTCATTGTCAGCAAGACTTCCGGCGTGGTGGAATACGTGTCCGGGGCCCGGATCGAGGTCCGGAGTGATGACGGCAGACTGCATGTATATAAACTGCGCAAGTTTGAACGGTCCAACCAAGGTACCTGCATCAACCAAAAACCAGTAGTCAAAACCGGCCAGCGGGTGGAGGCCGGTTCAGCACTGGCTGACGGGCCGTCCACCGATCAAGGCGAACTGGCTTTGGGACGCAACGTCCTGGTGGCCTTCATGCCTTGGGAAGGTTTCAACTTCGAAGATGCCATATTGATCAGCGAAGAACTGGTGCGGGATGACACATTCTCTTCAATCCACATTGAGGAATATGAAGCCCAGGCCCGGGACACTAAGCTGGGCCCGGAAGAGATTACCCGGGATATCCCCAATGTTGGTGAAGACAGCCTGAAAGACTTGGATGAACGGGGCATCATCCGCATCGGCGCCGAAGTCAAGCCCGGCGACATTCTCGTTGGCAAAGTGACCCCCAAGGGTGAAACGGAACTCACCGCAGAAGAACGCTTGCTGCGGGCCATTTTTGGCGAGAAAGCCCGGGAAGTTCGGGATACCTCGCTGCGAGTACCCCACGGAGAAGGCGGGATTGTGGTCGATGTCAAAGTCTTCTCCCGGGAGAACGGTGACGAGCTCTCGCCCGGCGTGAACCGTCTGGTCCGGGTTTATGTAGCCCAGAAGCGCAAGATCTCTATTGGTGACAAGATGGCCGGGCGCCACGGTAATAAAGGTGTCATTTCCCGGATCCTGCCGAGGGAGGATATGCCTTTCCTGCCTGACGGGACTCCGGTGCAGATTGTCTTGAACCCATTGGGAGTGCCGTCCCGGATGAACATCGGCCAGGTTCTTGAGACTCACCTGGGCATGGCTGCCAAATTGTTGGGATGGCATGTCGCCACACCGGTATTCGACGGTGCAACCGAGATCGAAGTTATGGATACGATGGAAAAAGCAGGTTGGGCCCGGAACGGCAAGACCGTCCTGTATGACGGCCGTACGGGAGAATCGTTCGACAACCCGGTGACAGTCGGCGTAATCTACATGATCAAACTGGCTCACCTGGTGGACGACAAAATCCATGCCCGGTCCACCGGCCCATATTCGCTTGTGACCCAGCAGCCGCTGGGAGGCAAAGCCCAATTCGGCGGCCAGCGGTTCGGCGAAATGGAAGTTTGGGCCCTGGAGGCCTATGGGTCAGCCTATACCCTGCAGGAAATCCTCACGGTCAAGTCCGACGATGTTGTGGGCCGGGTCAAGACCTATGAGGCGATCGTTAAAGGTGAGAACATTCCAGAACCAGGCGTTCCTGAATCCTTCAAAGTCCTGATCAAGGAACTGCAAAGCCTGTGCCTGGATGTGAGAGTGCTGAGCGAGGAAGAACAGGAGATTGAGATCAAGGAAACCGAGGAAGATATCAGCGAGATGGCCAAGGACTTAGGCTTAAGTGTGCAAGCTGACGAACCGCCGGCCAGACCCAAGAAGACCCGCAGAGAAGCGCCAGAAGCCGATAATTTGGATGGGGATCAAGATCAAGACCTCGATCTTGATGAAGGTGACGAAGACATGGATGAAATGGAGATCGGGGACATTGAGCTTGAGGATGAAGAAACCGAGGATGCGCTCACGGACGTGGATGATGCGGAGCTGGACGAGGAGAGCCTGGTCATCGACTTGGATTCAGATCTGGACGACCTCGGCGAGTTTGAAGAATTTGATGACGACAACGACAGCGATGATTTCTAAGATGGTGTAAGTCGGCTGCAGGACAAAAAGGAGGGACAGCCCTTGCTGGATGTCAACAATTTTGATCGAATTCGCATTGGATTAGCATCACCGGAACAGATTCGCGCCTGGTCCAGCGGCGAGGTAAAGAAGCCCGAGACGATCAACTACCGCACATTGAAACCGGAGCGGGAAGGCCTGTTTTGTGAGAAGATCTTCGGCCCCACGCGGGACTGGGAATGCCACTGCGGCAAGTACAAACGGGTCAGGTACAAAGGCATCGTGTGTGACCGCTGCGGCGTAGAGGTGACCCGAGCCAAAGTCCGCAGGGAGCGGATGGGGCACATTGAACTGGCCGCCCCTGTATCCCACATCTGGTTTTTCAAAGGCATCCCCAGCCGGATGGGCCTGATTCTCGACATGTCACCCCGTACCTTGGAAAAGATCTTATACTTTGCTTCATATGTAGTCCTGGATCCCGGCGAGACACCACTGGCAAAGATGCAGCTGCTCAGCGACAGTGAGTACAGGGAATACCGGGAAAAATACGGCAACCGTTTTGTGGCAAGCATGGGCGCTGAGGCCATCAAGAAGTTACTCGAAGAAATTGACCTCGACAAACTCAGCGAGGAACTGCGGGCGGAAATCAGGGACACCACCGGGCAGCGCCGCATCCGCGCTGTGCGGAGGCTGGAAGTGGTGGAAGCTTTCAAGGCCTCAGGCAACCGGCCTGAATGGATGATCCTGGAGGTCATTCCGGTGATTCCTCCGGAGCTGCGGCCGATGGTCCAGCTCGACGGCGGGCGGTTTGCCACCTCGGATCTGAACGACCTGTACCGCAGAGTGATCAACCGCAACAACCGGCTGAAACGCCTTTTGGAACTGGGAGCGCCGGATATCATTGTCCGCAATGAGAAAAGGATGCTCCAGGAGGCAGTTGACGCCTTGATCGACAATGGCCGCCGCGGCAGGCCTGTCACCGGGCCCGGCAACCGGCCGCTGAAATCATTGAGCGACATGCTCAAGGGCAAGCAGGGGCGTTTCCGCCAGAACCTGCTTGGTAAACGCGTGGACTATTCCGGTCGTTCGGTAATCGTGGTCGGCCCGTACCTGAAAATGCATCAGTGCGGCTTGCCGAAAGAAATGGCTTTGGAACTGTTCAAGCCTTTCGTGATGAAGGAATTGGTCGAGCGCGGCCTGGCGCACAACATCAAGAGCGCCAAGCGGATGGTTGAGCGCTCCCGTCCGGAAGTGTGGGACGTCGTCGAAGATGTGATCAAAGAACATCCCGTGCTGCTGAACCGGGCGCCCACACTGCACCGCCTCGGTATCCAGGCCTTTGAGCCGATCCTGGTGGAAGGCCGGGCGATCCAGATCCACCCGTTGGTCTGTACCGCCTACAACGCGGACTTCGACGGCGACCAGATGGCTGTGCACGTGCCTTTGTCCGCCGAAGCCCAAGCAGAAGCACGCCTGCTGATGATGTCCACCAATAATATTTTGGTACCGTCCAGCGGCCGCCCGATTGTCACGCCAACCCAGGACATGGTCATCGGTATTTACTACCTGACCGTGGAAAAGCCTGGCGCTCAAGGGGAAGGCATGTACTTCGGCTCCATGGAGGAAGCGGAAATGGCCTACTCAAACGGCCAGATCGACCTCCACGCCCGGATTCTCGTCCGGCATAAGGGCAAGCGGATCACAACCACCCTCGGCCGGATGATCTTCAATGCGGTCCTCCCGGAAGGCATGGAATACTACGACACCGAAGTGGATAAGTCTACTTTGGGAACAATCGTTGAAGAACTGTACAACACTGTGGAACTGGATCAGTGCGCCGAGGTCCTGGACCAGATCAAAGCTTTGGGTTACCAGTACAGCACCAGGTCTGGAACCACCGTTTCCATCGATGACATTGTCGTGCCGCCAGCCAAGCACGAGTTGGTGGCTCAAGCCGAGAAAGAGGTAGACACAATTGAAATGCAGCACCGGAGAGGCCTGCTGACTGCCGAAGAACGGTATCAGCGGATCTGCGATATCTGGACCCGCACCAAAGAGGAAGTCACCCAGGCGATGCTGGATAACTTCAGCAAGTTCAACCCGGTCTACATGATGGCGATCTCCGGCGCCCGGGGTAACTGGTCCCAGATCAACCAGTTGGCAGGCATGCGGGGCCTGGTTGCCGACCCGACCGGTAAAACAATTGAGATCCCGATTAAAGCCAACTTCCGGGAAGGCCTGACAGTGCTCGAATACTTCATTTCCAGCCATGGTACCCGCAAAGGTTTGGCAGACACCGCCCTGCGTACAGCGGACTCCGGCTACCTCACCAGGCGCTTGGTCGACGTGAGCCAGGATGTGATTGTCCGGGAGCATGACTGCGGGACCGACGAAGGCATCTATGTCAGCGCCATCAAAGAGATTTCCGGTGAAATGGAAGACGTGATTGAATCGCTGAGCGAGCGGATTGCCGGCCGGATTGCCCTGGAAGATGTGATCAACCCGAACACCGGCGAGGTGCTTGTGCAGAGCGGCGATATGATCACCGACCGCCAGGCCAAAGCCATTGAGGCGGCAGGAATCGAGAAAGTAAAGATCCGTTCGGTGCTTCGCTGCCGCACCCGCTACGGCGTCTGTGTCAAATGCTACGGCCGCAACCTGGCCACCGGCGAAATGGTGGATGTGGGCGAGGCTGTGGGCATCATTGCCGCTCAATCCATCGGCGAGCCCGGTACCCAGCTGACCATGAGGACATTCCATACCGGAGGCGTCGCCGGTGACGACATTACCGCGGGCTTGCCCCGGGTGGAGGAGTTGTTTGAAGCCCGCAGGCCCAAAGGCCAGGCTGTCATTTCGGAAATCAGCGGCACAGTGGAAATTGTGGAGAGCAAGGGCAGCCGCAAGGTGATCGTCACCAACGATGAGGACAGCAAGACTTACAACATTCCGTACGGAGCGCGCCTGAGGGTCAGGGACGGCGCCAAGGTTGAAGCGGGCGACCGCTTGACTGAAGGCTCGGTGAACCCCCATGACATCTTGGCAGTGAAGGGAGTCGCCGGCGTGCAGCAGTACCTGGTTCAGGAAGTCCAGGAAGTCTACCGCTCTCAAGGTGTGTACATCAATGACAAGCACATCGAAGTGATCGTGCGGCAGATGCTGCGCAAGGTCAAGATTGAAACCAGCGGCGATACCCGCATGCTGCCGGGCAGCCTGGTGGACACCTTTGAATATGAGGAAGAAAACGCCGCTGTAGTCGCTGCCGGTGGTGAACCGGCAACAGCCAAGCCCGCGCTCTTGGGTATCACCAAAGCAGCGCTGGCCACCGACAGCTTCCTGTCAGCAGCCTCCTTCCAGGAAACCACAAGGGTTTTGACGGACGCTTCCATCAAAGGCCGGACCGATAGGCTGCTGGGGCTGAAAGAAAACGTGATTATCGGCAAGCTGATCCCGGCCGGGACCGGAATGTCGCGCTACAGCAACGTGCAGATCATCGTTGAAGATGAGGCACAAGCCGAAGCGGCAGCCGAAGCAAGCCCACAGGCAGACGCCGCTCAGGAGGATGCCGAAGCCAGCGGCGACGGGCAGATCCCGGAGCTCAGCGCTGCCGATGGTGAAGCCGCAGCCGGCGAAGCCCCTGGGGAGGGCACCGGCGAGCAAGTCCAGCCGACAGCTGTGGAGTTAAGTGAAAACCCAGTGGTGGACTGATCAAGTCAAGATCTGTATTGACAAGATCAGCAACAGATGATAGAATCTTGAAGTGTGAGCCCGCAGGATGCCCCATCCTGCGGGATGTTTCAGTAAAGGTCTGGGAAAGGGAGAGACTGTAATGCCTGCTAAACTAATGCGCGCCCACAAGGTTGTGGGGACGAAGCAGACCTTGAAGGCATTGGAAGCTGGCAGAGCTGGACTCGTGTATATCGCAAAAGATGCAGATGCTCAGGTAACCAACCCAGTCAAGGAAAGCTGCACAAGACTGGGAGTTGAAATTGTCTACGTCGATACAATGGCCGAATTAGGGCGTGCTTGTGGCATCGATGTGGGAGCAGCAGTAGCATGTGTGCTGAAGGAGTAAGTTCTGGTGAAGGGAGGTTATAGTTGTGCCAACAATCAATCAGCTGATCAGGAAGGGCCGTACCACTCAGAAAGCGAAGAGCGTAGCACCTGCTTTACGTTATACGCAGAATACACTCAAAGGTACTGTTGAGTACGGAGCGAACAATCCGCAGAAGCGCGGCGTTTGCACCAGAGTTTCGACCACTTCTCCGAAAAAACCTAATTCTGCTCTGCGCAAGATCGCCAGGGTGAGATTGACCAACGGCATGGAAGTTACCTGCTATATTCCCGGAGAGGGCCATAACCTGCAGGAGCACAGTGTTGTCCTGATTCGCGGCGGAAGGGTCAAGGATCTGCCTGGTGTGCGTTATCATATTATCCGGGGCACATTGGATGCTTCGGGAGTGGAAGAGCGGCGCCAAGGGCGTTCCAAATACGGCGCGAAACGCCCGAAGTAATCAGATTGTCGTTGGGTGACCACCAGAGTAAAGGGGTGAAATAGGATCTATGCCAAGAAGAGGAACTGTCCCGAAAAGAGATGTATTACCGGACCCGGTTTACAACAGCAAATTAGTTTCAAAGTTCATCAATGTGATCATGCTTGATGGTAAACGGTCAACGGCCGAATCAATCATGTACGGGGCACTGGAACTGGTAAAAGAAAAGACCGGGAAAGACCCGTTGGAGGTCCTTGACCAAGCCATGGAGAACGTCATGCCCGTTTTGGAGGTAAAACCACGCCGGGTTGGCGGCGCCACATATCAGGTACCTGTTGAGGTTCGTTCTGAACGCCGGGTTGCGTTGGCTATCCGCTGGCTGGTAGGGTATGCCCGGGAACGCGGTGAGTACACCATGGTTGAAAGGCTGGCCGCCGAGCTTTTGGACGCAGCGAACAACCAGGGTTCGGCAGTGAAGAAGAAAGAAGATACACACCGGATGGCAGAAGCTAACAAGGCCTTTGCCCATTACCGGTGGTAATCCAGGCTCGGCCTAGGGGGAGAATGAAGTGGGTAGAGAGTACAAGATAGAAAAAACACGCAATATCGGGATCATGGCACACATCGACGCAGGAAAAACTACCACCACTGAAAGGATCCTCTTTTACACCGGCAAGGTTCACAAAATTGGTGAAGTACATGATGGAGCCGCCACAATGGATTGGATGGTACAGGAGCGGGAGCGGGGTATTACCATTACTTCGGCTTCCACTACAACCTTTTGGCGGGATCATTGTATCAACATTATCGATACACCCGGCCACGTGGACTTCACAGTAGAAGTTGAACGTTCATTGAGAGTTCTTGACGGCGCGGTTGCGGTGTTCTGTTCTGTGGGTGGCGTAGAGCCTCAATCAGAAACTGTGTGGCGTCAGGCTGACAAATACAACGTTCCGCGGATCGCATATGTAAACAAAATGGACCGGGTCGGCGCCGATTTCTCCAGAGTGATCCAGATGATGAGGGAAAGGCTTGGCGCCAACGCGGTGGCAGTGCAGTGGCCTATTGGTGTGGAAGATTCATTCCGTGGAATGGTAGACCTGATTACCATGAAAGCCCATATTTTTACCGATGATTTAGGCACCAAAGATGAGGAAGCGGAAATCCCCGCAGAATTGGCGGAAACAGCGGCTGCAGCCAGAGAGAACTTGTTGGAAGCACTGGCCGAGATTGACGATGATTTGATGCGGAAGTACATCGAGGGCGAACCCATCAGCAACGATGAGATCAAGCAGGCCATTCGCCGTGGTGTGCTGGGAGTGAAGCTCATTCCTGTTTTATGCGGCTCTTCCTTTAAGAATAAAGGTGTGCAGCTGCTTTTGGATGCAATTGTGGATTATCTGCCGTCACCGAAGGATCTACCGCCGGTTATCGGCACAAACCTGAAAACCAATGCTGAGGAAGAGCGCAGCCTGGACGACGAGAGCCCGCTGGCGGCTCTGGCCTTTAAGGTGATGACAGATCCGTACGTTGGCAAACTGGTTTATGTCAGAGTTTATTCTGGGATGATCAAAGCCGGCACCTATGTGTACAATGCATCCAAAGACAAGATGGAGCGGGTTGCCCGGATCTTAAGGATGCACGCCAATCACCGGGAAGAGATTAAAGAGTGCTATTCCGGCGACATTGTAGCCATCGTCGGCCTGAGGGACGTGGTGACCGGAGACACATTGTGCACGGAAGATGCGCCCATCCTTCTGGAAAAGCTTGAGTTCCCAGAACCGGTGATTAATCAGGCAGTGGAACCAAAGACCAAGGCGGATCAGGATAAGCTGGGAGTTGCCCTGCAGAAACTGGCCGAAGAGGATCCGACGTTTCGGGTTTATACCGACGAAGAAACCGGGCAAACGATCATCTCCGGCATGGGCGAACTGCATTTGGAGATCATCGTTGACCGCCTGCTGCGGGAGTTCAAGGTGGAAGCCAACATCGGCAAACCGCAGGTTGCTTACAGGGAAACCATTACGAAGCCTGTCCAAGCTGAAGGCAAGTTTATCCGCCAAAGCGGCGGGCGCGGCCAATACGGGCATGTGGTGCTGGAACTGGAGCCGCTGGAGCGGGGCTCTGGTTTCGAGTTTGTCAACAAGATTGTCGGCGGTGCCGTACCCAAGGAATATATTCCGGCGGTTGAAGCCGGTGTGAAAGAAGCCATGCTCGGCGGCGTGATTGCCGGTTACCCCGTGGTGGACGTCCGGGTAACACTGATCGACGGTTCCTACCATGAAGTGGATTCATCGGAAATGGCCTTCAAAGTAGCGGGATCGCTCGGTTTCAAAGAAGGTGCCCGCAAAGGAGAGCCGGTACTGCTGGAACCAATCATGAAAGTCGAGGTCACTACGCCTGAGGAATACTTGGGCGATGTGATCGGCGATTTGAATGCCCGCCGCGGCAAGATTGAGGGCATGGAACCCAGAGGGAATGCCCAGATCGTACGGTCATATGTGCCGCTGTCCGAAATGTTCGGCTATGCCACAGATCTGCGCAGCACGACTCAGGGCAGGGCCACACACAGCATGCATTTCTCACACTACGAACCAGTACCCACCAGTATTGGGGAAACAATAACCAACAAAAACCTTTAAGATTAAGGGGGAGAACAATGGCAAAGCAGAAGTTTGAGAGAACGAAACCACACGTGAACGTGGGAACCATCGGCCACGTCGACCACGGTAAGACCACCACTACCGCGGCCATAACTTATTATCTTTCGCAGAAGGGCTTGGCAGCAGCCAAGAAGTTCGAGGAAATCGACAATGCTCCCGAAGAAAGGGAACGCGGTATCACCATCAATACCTCGCACGTCGAGTATCAGACCGAGAAACGGCACTATGCCCACGTTGACTGCCCTGGCCACGCCGACTACGTAAAGAACATGATTACCGGTGCCGCCCAGATGGACGGGGCGATTCTGGTAGTATCGGCAGCCGACGGCCCGATGCCCCAGACCCGTGAGCACATCCTGCTGGCCCGCCAGGTAGGCGTACCTGCGATTGTGGTCTGGCTGAACAAGGAAGACATGGTGGACGATCCGGAACTGATGGAACTGGTGGAGATGGAAGTCAGGGATCTGTTGAGCCAGTACGGGTTCCCGGGCGACGAGATTCCTGTGATTGCCGGCAGCGGCCTGAAGGCTCTGGAAGAGCTGGAGAAGGGAGCGCCCGGCGAATGGTGCGCCAAGCTGCAGAAGCTGTTGGATGCGGTTGACGAGTACATCCCGACACCTCAGCGCGATGTGGACAAACCGTTCCTGATGCCGATCGAAGACGTGTTCACCATCACCGGCCGCGGCACAGTAGTGACCGGGAGAGTGGAGCGGGGTACCATCAAGGTCAACGACAAGGTGCAGATTGTTGGCTTGACCAACGAAACCATCGATACAGTGGCCACCGGCGTGGAGATGTTCCGGAAGCTGCTTGACCAGGCAGTGGCCGGCGACAACATCGGTGTTCTGCTGCGGGGTATCGACCGTGACCAGGTTGAGAGAGGCCAGGTATTGGCTGCACCGGGTTCAATCACACCGCACACAGAGTTTGAGGGCGAAGTGTACATTCTGACCAAGGAAGAAGGCGGCCGGCACACACCGTTCTTCAGCAACTACCGTCCGCAGTTCTACTTCCGGACAACCGACGTTACCGGCGTTATCAAGCTGCCTGAAGGCGTAGAGATGGTCATGCCGGGCGACAACATCCGGATGAGTGTACAGCTGATCACCCCGATCGCCATGGAAGAAGGCCTGCGTTTTGCTATCCGCGAAGGCGGCCGTACCGTGGGTGCCGGCGTTGTGACCAAGGTTATTAAGTAAAGTAATGTGAAGAGGTGACCCGGTCGCCGGGTCACTCTTTCAATGTTAGTTTTCGCTGTCAATCAGGGCGATGATGCAGGAGGTTGCCAGATTGCGGGGGAAGCTCCGCAATCTGGGGAATTTCTGCGGAGCATGTCTGTCAATCGGACGAAAGGGAGGAAAAACAATGGCTAAGCAAAGAGTTAGAATCCGTTTGAAAGCATTCGACCACAAGATTCTGGACAGTTCCGCCGAGAAGATCGTGGAGACGGCAAGACGGACTGGAGCGACTGTTTCCGGGCCAATCCCCTTACCAACAGACAAGAGCGTCTTCACCGTTTTACGTTCGGTTCATATTCACAAGGATTCGCGGGAGCAGTTTGAAATGCGCACCCACAAGCGTTTGATCGATATTCTCGAACCGAACCCCAAAACGGTTGATGCCTTGATGCGCTTGGATTTGCCTGCTGGAGTCGATATTGAGATCAAACTGCAAAATTAAGCCTGGCGGAGTCATTATGCGAGATTTTAGGGGGTGTCAGAATGGCCAAAGGGATTTTAGGCAAGAAATTGGGCATGACTCAAATTTTCAATGAACAAGGCGAGCTCATTCCCGTCACTGTGATCGAAGCCGGCCCCTGCACTGTAGTCCAGAAGAAAACGACCGAGACTGATGGTTACGAGGCAGTGCAGCTCGGATTCGGAGAAAAACGGGAAAAATTGTTCAACAAACCGCTGAAAGGGCATTTTGCCAAGGTTAATGTCAAACCACTGAGATATCTAAAGGAGTTCCGTTTAGATAAAGCTGATGAACTGGCATCTCTCAATGTTGGCGACCAAGTGAGAGTTGACATATTCAGCGAAGGCGACAAGGTGGATGTAACGGGCATAACCAAAGGAAAAGGTTATCAAGGCCCGATCAAGCGCCACGGGTTCCACAGAGGCCCCATGGCTCACGGCTCCAAGTATCACCGCCAAGTCGGGTCATTGAACTCCCGGCAGCCGGCGCGGATTTTCCCGGGCCGGAAGATGGCAGGCAGGATGGGTGGAGAGCGCCGTACGGTGCAGTGCCTGGAAGTTGTCAAGGTAGATCCGGAGCGGAACCTGATGCTGATTCACGGCTCCGTGCCCGGTGTCAAAGGCAGTTTGCTTACAATCCGCAGCAGCGTGAAACAGTAATCTAGAGTATTGCAAGAGAGGAGGCTGCAATCATGCCGAAAGTGGCCGTATACAACATGGAAGGCGTTCAAATAGGCGATATTGAATTGAACGATGCCATCTTCGGAGTCCAGGTCAACGAGGCTCTGATGCATCAGGCCGTGCTCAGTCACCTGGCCAACCGCCGTCAAGGGACAGCCGCCGCCAAGAGCCGCGGAATGGTCAGAGGCGGTGGGCGCAAACCCTGGCGCCAGAAAGGGACCGGCCGGGCACGCGTTGGTAGCATTCGTTCGCCCCTGTGGGTCGGCGGTGGTGTGGTATTCGGGCCTCAACCCCGGGATTACAGCATCAGCATGCCGAAGAAAGCCCGGCGGATGGCTCTGAAGTCGGCATTGTCGGCCAAGGTTCGCGACGGCGAACTGATTGTGTTGGATCAATTAAAAATTGACGAACCGAAAACCAAATTGATGGTCAAGGTGTTAAAGGCACTTAATGCCGACAGCAAACCCTTGGTCGTGATTGGAGACTGGGATGTCAATATTGAGCTTGCGACCCGGAATATTCCCAGGGCCATGCTGTTGAAGAGCACAGGTTTGAATGTTTATGACGTGCTCAACCATGATCGGGTCATCTTTACCAAAGATGCCCTCACCAGGTTGGAGGAGGTGCTTGCGTAATGGAAGCACGTGATGTCCTGATTCGCCCAGTGGTTACCGAAAAAAGCACCGACATGCTCTCACAGAACAAATACACGTTCATTGTGGATATGAGAGCCAACAAGACAGAGATCAAGCAAGCTGTTGAAGAGATTTTCAAGGTCAAGGTTGATAAAGTCAATACTATGCGCGTACCGGGCAAACTGCGGCGGCAAGGCCGAAGCGTCGGCAGGACTTCTGATTACAAGAAGGCTGTCGTAACCTTGGTTCCCGGCCATAGTATCGAAGTGTTTGAAGGACTATAGGGAGGGACGGAATCATGGCAGTTAAGAAATACAAACCGACCACTCCGGGCCGCCGTGGCATGACAGTGTCCACGTTTGAAGAGATTACCAAGAAAGAGCCAGAAAAATCGCTTACAGTTTCCCTGAACAAAACCGGAGGGCGCAACATGTACGGACGGATCACCATGCGGCACCGCGGCGGCGGGCATAAGCGCAAATACCGCATCATCGACTTCAAGCGCGACAAAGACGGCGTGCCTGCCAAAGTTGCAGCGATTGAGTACGATCCCAACCGGTCCGCCAGAATTGCGCTGCTGCACTACGTCGATGGGGAAAAGCGCTATATCATCGCCCCTGATGGCCTGGCAGTCGGTCAGGTGGTGGAATCAGGCCCTGATGCAGACATCAAAGTAGGCAACGCGCTGCCGTTGGCCAACATCCCAGCCGGTACTGTTGTGCACAACATCGAACTGCAGCCCGGCAAGGGTGGGCAGCTGGCTCGTTCGGCAGGAGCGTCAGCTCAGATCATGGCCAAAGAAGGAGAATATGTGACCTTGCGGCTGCCGTCAGGAGAGTTCCGCATGGTGCATCAGAACTGCCGGGCGACGATCGGGCAGGTAGGCAATCTGGATCATGAGAACATCGTCATTGGCAAAGCCGGCAGGAGCCGCTACATGGGTAAGCGGCCGCATGTGCGCGGTGTGGCCATGAACCCGGTGGATCACCCGCACGGTGGCGGAGAAGGCAGAGCTCCGGTTGGAAGGCCGTCTCCTGTGACTCCATGGGGTAAGCCGACGCTGGGAACCAAGACTCGGAAGAAGAAAGCCAGTGATCGGTTGATCGTAAGGCGCCGGGCAAAATAAGCTGATTCTCCATGAGGAGGTGTAATGATGGGCAGATCATTGAAAAAAGGACCCTTTGCCGATGAGCATTTGCTGGCAAAGATTCGCCAGATGAATGAAACCGGCGAGAAAAAGGTGATCAAAACCTGGTCTCGTCGTTCGACCATATTTCCGGACATGGTAGGGCATACCATTGCAATTCATGATGGCAGAAAGCACGTGCCGATCTATATCACCGAGGAAATGGTGGGCCACAAATTGGGTGAATTTGCTCCCACCCGGACCTTCCGCGGCCATGCCGGCAGCGAGAAATCATCGGGCAAATAGGATGGATGGGGGGATAAAAGATGGATGCAAGACCGAGCGCAAGAGCATGTGCACGCCACGTCCGCTTGTCGCCCAGGAAAGTGCGGCAGGTTGTGGACTTGATTCGCAATAAAGAGATTGGCGAAGCCTTGGCCATTTTGCAGCTGACACCGCGGCGGGCATCGGCTGTGGTGGAGAAAGTGGTCAGAAGTGCGGTTGCCAATGCGGAAAACAACTACGACATGGATCCGGATCAGCTGTATGTGGCCGAATGCTACGTCGACCAAGGCCCCACCTGGAAGCGGATGCGGCCCCGGGGCAGAGGTATGGCTGATCAAATCTTGAAACGTACTTGCCATGTCACTGTGGTAGTAAAGGAAAAGGAGGAGTAGATGCGTGGGTCAGAAGGTAAACCCGTTGGGTTTTAGGCTTGGGGTCATTAAAGACTGGAACGGCAGATGGTACGCCAACAAGCGCAGCTATGCAGACCTGCTCCACGAAGATTTGAAAGTGCGCAAAATGATTAAGCAGCGTTTTTACCAGGCCGGGGTTTCCAAGATCGAGATCGAGCGGGCGGCCAACCGCTGCAAGATCAGCATTCACACCGGACGGCCCGGTATGATCATCGGCAAAGGCGGGGCGGAAGTCGACAAACTCCGCAAAGACCTGGAGCAGAAGTATGGCAAGCAGTACCAGATCAATATTGTTGAGATCAAACATCCGGAATTGGACGCCCAGCTGGTTGCTGAAAACATCGCTTTCCAACTGGAGCGGCGGGTTTCGTTCCGCCGGGCGATGCGCCAGGCGCAGCAGCGCGCGTTGAAGCTCGGAGCCAAAGGTATCAAGGTTATGGTTTCGGGCCGGATTGCCGGAGCAGAGATCGCCCGGACTGAGTGGCACACAGAGGGGAATGTACCTCTGCATACCTTGAGGGCGGATATTGATTACGGTTTTGCCGAGGCAAAGACTACCTTCGGTCAGCTGGGAGTAAAGGTCTGGATCTACAAGGGTGAAGTTTTGCCTGAACGCAAAGTGAAGAAGCAGGCTGAAGGGAGCGAATAGAATGCTGATACCAAAACGTGTTAAGTATCGCAGAGTCCACCGGGGCAGGATGACCGGCAAGGCAATCCGCGGCTCGACAGTTGATTTCGGCGAATACGGGCTGCAGGCCATGGAACCCGGATGGATCACCAATGTACAGATCGAAGCAGCACGTGTGGCCATGACGCGTTCAATCAAACGGGGTGGAAAAGTCTGGATTAGGATTTTCCCTGATAAACCTGTGACAAAGAAACCTGCTGAAACCCGCATGGGTTCCGGAAAAGGTTCACCGGAGATGTGGGTTGCAGTAGTGAAGCCGGGCAGAATTATGTTTGAAATCGCAGGAGTGCCTGAAGAGGTGGCGCGGGAAGCGCTGAGACTGGCAGCTCACAAACTGCCGATCAAGTGCAAGTTTGTGAGTAGGACTGTGGCGGGTGGTGATGCACATGAAGGCTAAGGAACTGCGTGATTTGTCTGCTGAAGAGTTGGATCAAAGACTTGCGGAACTAAAGGAAGAGCTGTTTAACCTTAGGTTTCAGCTGGCGACCGGCCAGTTGGAGAACCCAATGCGTGTGCGAGCAATAAGGAAGGATATTGCGCGCGTGAAAACTGTGATCACTGAAAGAACGCGCCAGAACAAGAGGGCATAAGCCTCGTGAGAAATGGAGGAACACGCATGGAGAATGTGAGAAAGTCGAGAAAAACTCGCGTCGGAGTCGTCGTTAGCAATAAAATGGATAAAACAGTGGTCGTGGCCGTCCACCGCGATGTACGCCATCCCCTGTATGGCAAGACGGTCCAGAATACTGTCAAGTTCAAAGCCCACGATGAAAACAACGAATGCCAGATTGGCGACCGAGTACGGATTATGGAAACCCGCCCGTTGAGCAAAGAAAAACGGTGGCGGGTGACAGAAATCATTGAGAAGGCTCGCTAAGCGCCCTAGAATCTAATAGAGGGAAGGAGGGGCTGTCATGATCCAAAGACAAACGCGGTTGAAAGTCGCAGACAATACAGGCGCGAAAGAACTAATGTGCATCGGTATTCTCGGCGGTACCAAGACTCGGTATGCCAGAATCGGCGATGTGATCATTGCCAGCGTGAAGCAGGCCAGTCCCGGCGGCATGGTCAAGAAAGGTGACGTTGTCCGGGCTGTCATCGTCCGGACAAAGAAAGAAATTCGGCGCCGGGATGGTTCGATGATTCGGTTTGACGAGAATGCAGCAGTGATTTTAAGCGATCAGAACAATCCCAAGGGTACCCGGATTTTTGGCCCGGTAGCCAGGGAATTGAGGGAAAAGAATTTTATGAAAATCGTATCTCTGGCCCCTGAGGTTCTGTAGTTGGAAAGGAGGATGAGGGATGGCCAAGGTTCATGTCAAAAGTGGTGATCAGGTAGAGATTCTTACCGGTGATGACAAGGGCAAACGCGGCAGAGTCCTGCAGGTTAACCCCAAAACCGGCAAGGTGATCGTTGAAGGCATAAATATCCAGAAGAAACACACTCGTCCTACTCAATCTAATCCTCAGGGTGGAATTATTGATCGCCCGGGCCCAATAGACGCGTCCAACGTCCAATTGGTGTGCTCAAGCTGCCGTAAAGCGACACGCCCAGTAAGGGAACGGAATGAAAACGGCAAACTTACACGCAAATGCAGGCATTGCGGCAAGGCAATAGATTAGGTTGAGATCCAGGGAAAGGGGGAGTAGTGGATGCCACGATTGAAGGAGAAATACAGCAACGAAGTGGTACCTGCCCTCAAAGAGCGTTTTAAATACGCTAACGTGATGCAGGTTCCCAAACTTGATAAGATCGTTGTCAACATCGGCGTTGGCGAAGCAGTCGCCGATCCGAAAACTTTAGATTTTGCTGTCCGTGACTTGGAGGCAATCACCGGGCAGAAAGCGATTATTACCCGAGCCAAGAAATCAATCGCCGCCTTCAAAGTCCGGGCCGGTATGCCGATCGGCTGCAAGGTGACCCTGCGCGGGGATCGGATGTATGAGTTCTTTGACCGCCTGGTGAACGTCGCGTTACCGCGGGTGCGGGATTTCCGGGGTGTTTCTTCCAAGTCTTTCGACGGCCGGGGCAATTACAGCCTGGGGATCAGGGAACAGCTGATCTTCCCAGAGATCGACTACGACAAGGTCGACAAAATCCGCGGCTTGGAAATTACGATTGGGACCACTGCCAAGACAGATGAAGAAGCATATGAACTGCTAAAACTGATGGGATTTCCGTTCAGAGAATGAAAGGAGAGGTACGGTGGCAAAGAAGTCGATGGTTCTAAAAGCCCAGAGGGATCCCAAGTTTTCCGTGCGCCGGGTCAACCGCTGCCGGCTGTGTGGGCGTCCCCGGGGTTATATGAGACGTTTTGAAATGTGTCGTGTTTGTTTCCGGAAATTAGCGAACGAAGGTCAGATTCCCGGTGTTACCAAGGCTAGTTGGTGATCGGCGTTCACCTGAGGTTGAAAGGAGGTTCCCGTATGGTTTTGACTGACCCCATTGCGGATATGCTCACTCGCATCAGAAATGCGAATTCGGTCAAGCATGAGTCGGTGGACATACCGGCATCGAAAATGAAGTGTGAGTTGGCCCGGATTCTCAAAGAAGAGGGGTATATTCGGGATTATAAAGTCATTGAAGAAGGCAGCAAGAAGACACTGCGGGTTTATCTGAAGTACGGCCCGAACAAGGAACAGATCATTACCGGAGTAAAAAGGATCAGCAAACCCGGTTTACGCGTTTACGCCACTAAAGATCAGATACCTCGCGTCCTTGGTGGATTGGGGATTGCGATTTTGTCCACTTCGCAGGGGATTATGACAGATAAAGTGGCCCGGAAGAGCAATATTGGCGGAGAAGTTATCTGCTACGTATGGTAAGGGGGGAAGATGATGTCACGCATCGGTAAGCTGCCCGTGAAGATTCCAGCAGGCGTCGAAGTAACCCAGTCAGGCAACCAGCTGACTGTGAAAGGCCCTAAAGGCACACTGGTCAAGGAGCTTCACCCGGACATGAACATCTCGGTAGAAGACGGGTTCGTAAAAGTCACCAGGCCTTCGGACGAAAAAGAGCATCGTTCCCTGCATGGCCTTACCCGGACTCTGATCGCCAATATGATCGAGGGAGTCACCAAGGGATTTGAACGCAGCCTGGAAATCGTGGGCGTAGGATATCGCGCACAAAAACAAGGAAACAAACTGGTTCTGTCAGTCGGATATTCTCATCCAGTGGAAATTGTACCGGAAGCAGGTATGGAGATAGATGTGCCGGCTCCCAACAAGATTACTGTGAGAGGCATTGACAAGGAACTTGTAGGCCAGCTGGCAGCCAATATCCGTAAGGTCAGGCCGCCCGAGCCATATCTGGGCAAGGGAATCCGTTATGAAGGCGAGCGGATCATCCGCAAAGCAGGCAAGGCCGGCAAAGCAGGCAAGTAGTCTGGCAAGATTTCTGGCAAATAGTTTTAGAGGTGGTGAGTTCTGTGGCCAATTTTACTAAGAGTGAAGCACGCGAACGGCGTCATCTCAGGATGAGGAAGAAAGTGATCGGTACGCCTGACAGACCGCGTTTGAGTGTTTACCGCAGCCTGAATCACATGTATGCCCAAATCATTGACGATACAGAAGGCAAGACTCTGGTGGCAGCATCCAGCATTGAGCCGGAGCTGAGGAACAGATTGTCCAGCACCAAGAATAAAGAGGCTGCCAAGGAAGTCGGTTTGCTGATTGCCAAGCGAGCACTGGAAAAAGGAATCACCAAGGTGGTCTATGATCGCGGCGGCAATATCTATCACGGCAGAATTGCAGCCCTGGCAGAAGGTGCCCGTGAAGGTGGCTTAGAATTTTAGTCGGCAAGGGGGGAAATTAGTTTGGCTAATCGAATTGATCCCACAGGGTTGGAACTCCAAGAGCGGTTGGTAGCCATCAATAGAGTGTCGAAGACTGTTAAAGGCGGCCGCAATATTTCTTTCAGCGCACTTGTTGTGGTAGGAGATGGCAACGGCATAGTCGGTGCTGGCCTGGGAAAAGCCAAAGAAGTTGCAGACGCGATTCGCAAAGCGGTGGATGATGCCAAGAAGAACCTGATTCAAGTCCCGCTGGTGGGCACGACCATACCTCATGCAGTGAGTGAGAGGTTCAGCGGAGCGCAAGTGTTTCTCAAGCCCGCTTCTGAAGGTACTGGTGTGATTGCCGGCGGTTCGGTGCGTGCCGTATTGGAAATGGCCGGCGTCAGAGATATATTGACCAAGTCACTTGGTTCATCTAATCCGATCAATGTCGTGCGCGCAACAATCAAAGGCTTGCAGTCTTTAAAAACAGTCGAGCAGGTTGCCCGTCTCCGTGGTCTTGATCCACAGGAAATCTTAGGTTAGGAGGCGGTTTGGTGTGGCAAAGCTGAAGATCACATGGAAGAAGAGCACAATCGGTTACCCACAAGATCAGAGGGATACAATCAAAGCCTTGGGGCTGCGCAAGTTGAATCACACAGTGATTAAAGAAGATAATCCCTGCATTCGCGGGATGGTCTTCAAGGTGAAGCACTTGGTCGAAGTGGAAGAAGTCAATTAGGGCAAGGGAGGTGTAGTTGTGCGGATCCACGAACTAAAACCAGCACCCGGCAGCAAGACCAGCCCGAAGAGAATCGGCAGAGGCATTGGTTCAGGTTTGGGCAAGACTGCCGGAAAAGGTCATAAAGGACAGAAAGCACGTTCAGGCGGAGGCAAAGGGCCTCATTTCGAAGGCGGGCAAACACCGCTGCAGAGGCGGTTACCTAAACGCGGCTTTAAGAATGCAGAGTTCAAGAAAGTCTATGCAGAAGTCAATCTCGAGGACCTTAACCGCTTTGCTCCTGACAGTGTGGTCACTCCCGAGCTATTGAGGGAATCTGGATTGGTCAAGAAAATGTATGATGGAGTCAAGATCCTTGGCAACGGAGAGCTGAATCATGCTTTGACAGTTCAAGCCCATGGTTTTTCAAAATCAGCTGCTGCCAAGATTGAAAAGGCCGGCGGTAAGGTTGAGGTGATCTAATTGCTGGAAGCACTAAGAAACGCATGGCGTATTCCAGAGTTGCGGCGCAAGATTATCTATACAGCCATCCTATTGGGGGTGGCGCGCATTGGGGCCTATGTGCCGGTGCCTGGCGTGGATGCAGCGGGATTGGCTGAGCAACTGGGGCTGGACAGCGGCAATATCTTCGGCCTGATGGACTTGTTCACCGGCGGAGCGTTGAGCAGGTTCACCCTGTTCTCCATGGGTGTCGGCCCGTATATTACAGCGTCGATTGTCATCCAGCTGCTGGCGCTGGTGATTCCTAAGCTGGAGCAGATGATTAAGGAAGACCAGCAGGTTTCCGCTAAGTTCACCCGTTATGGGACGGTAGTCCTGGCCCTGATTCAAGCCTTCGCCACCACGATGATGGCGCGGAACTGGGGCCTGGTCACCAATGAATCTGCGTTCAGCCTGGTGCTGATTATAGTCAGCCTGGTGGCGGGAACCGCCTTCTTGATGTGGCTGGGTGAGAAGATCTCGGAGAAGGGTATCGGCAACGGCATTTCGATGCTGATTTTCATCGGTATTGTAGCTGAGATCCCATCCAATGTGCGCAATGTCGCCCTTGCCCTGAAGGCCGGAGCGATCAGCATCATCGGAGTGATCGCTTATGTGATTGTCACCGTCGTGTTGATTGCCGGTATCGTCCTGGTAACAGAAGGGCAGCGGCGGATTCCGGTCCAGTACGCCAAACGGGTGGTTGGGCGCAGAATGTACGGCGGCCAGTCAACCCATATCCCGCTGCGGGTCAACCAAGCTGGTGTCATTCCCGTGATTTTCGCATCGTCAATCTTGACGTTCCCACTGACACTGGCTCAGTTCATCCCTGCAGTCGGCGCTCTGGAGCGCTGGATTGGGTATGGAAGCATCGGCTACATCATCCTTTACGTAGTTATGATTATCTTCTTTACCTTCTTCTACACAGCGGTGACATTCAATCCGCAGGAAATAGCTGACAACATGAAGAAGAATGGGGGATTCATTCCTGGCCTGCGCCCGGGAAGACCGACGGCCGAGTATATGGAGCGGGTTCTGACCAGGATTACACTTCCTGGTGCGGTTTTCTTGGCTGTCATCGCCGTGATGCCGTTCGTTGTTTCGGCGGTCACGCGGATTCCGCAGAATATCTTGAGTCTTGGGGGAACCGGCATGATCATCATGGTGGGTGTGGCGTTGGACACGATGAAACAGATCGAGTCACATCTGCTGCTCAGGCACTATGAAGGTTTCCTCAGTTAGTTAGGAGGCTGGGGCATTGCGCTTAGTATTGCTCGGTTTGCCTGGAGCGGGCAAAGGAACTCAAGGTGAACGGTTAGCCGAGAAATATAGCATTCCCCATATATCAACAGGAAGCCTGATTCGTTCTGTAATCAACTCGGGTTTGAAGCTTGGCGAGATTGTCAATTCCTTTATTGCCAAGGGGAACCTGATACCGGATGAATTAATGATGGAGATTCTGCGGGAAAGGGTTATGGCGGACGATTGCCGGAACGGTTGGATTCTCGATGGTTTCCCCCGCACGGTGGAGCAGGCGAAACACCTGGATGAAATGCTCGCCCGTGATTCGCAAATCCTGGATCGAGCGTTTGACATCAGGATCTCCGCTGCCGAAGCGGTTTCACGGATTACCAACCGCAGGGTTTGCCGCAGCTGTGGGCATATCTACAGCATCGAGCACAGCCCGGAAAAGGTGCCGGGCATTTGCGACCGATGCGGCGGACCTTTGTACCAACGCCCTGATGACACCGTCGAGGTTGCAAAGCACCGCCTCGAGGTGTATATGGAGCAAACCCATCCGGTTGTGCATTACTATGCCCAGACAGGGAGATTGACCAGCATTAATGGTGAACAGGATATCGACGGCGTTTTTGCCGATCTGCAAACGGCGGTCGCTGCAATAATCGCCAAGAAAGCTGGTGACCAGAGGTGATCGTCATCAAATCTGATCCTGAGATCGCGGCCATGCGCCGAGCTGGGCGTGTGGTGGCTCAGGCTCATCAGATAGTGGCGGAGCATGTCCGCCCGGGGGTGACAACCAGGCAGCTTGACCGGTTGGTAGAGGAGTTCTTCAGTTCGCAAAACGCTGTCCCGGCTTTCAAGGGGTACAATGGGTATCCTGCCACGATCTGTGCATCGGTAAACGAAGTTGTGGTGCACGGAATCCCAAACGATGTCCCGCTGGAAGAGGGCTGGATCCTCAGTGTTGACATCGGTGCGTTTGTCGACGGTTTTTGCGGCGATTCTGCATGGACCTATCCGGTTGGGAAGATTGGCCATGAGGCACAGAGGCTGCTGGCTGTGACTGAGGAATCGCTGTATCTTGGGATAGCCAAGGCATTGGTTGGCAACCGCATATCCGATATCTCCAATCAAGTGCAGACATTCGTGGAAAGCAGTGGTTTTGCAGTTGTCAGGGATTTTGTGGGGCACGGTATCGGGCGCAAGATGCATGAAGCGCCCCAAATCCCCAACTTCGGCTTGCCGGGGCGGGGGCCGCGCTTGAAAGCCGGCATGACTTTGGCCATCGAGCCGATGGTCACCGCCGGGAGCTATCATGTGAAGATCTTGCCTGACAACTGGACCACGGTGACTGTGGATGGAAGCTGGGCAGCCCATTTTGAGCACACGATTGTAGTGACGGCTGATGGGCCTGAAATTCTGACTGCGGCGTCGTAGGGGGGATAATGTGGGTCTGGAGATCGGCCAGCTGGTTTCTTCGAAGGCAGGGCGTGATGCCGGCAGAAAGTATATAGTCATTGGTGTGTTGGACGACAAACATGTGCTGGTTGCCGATGGGGCAGCCAGGAAAGTAGCCCAACCCAAGAAGAAAAACATTCGCCATTTGGTGGCACATCGTCATATAGCCACTGAGATCACCCAGGCGTTACAGCAGAAACGCAAGCTCACCAATGAACAGCTGCGGTTGGCAATCCAATCGTTTACTGATACACCGGAGGAGCGAGAGGAGGTTTCGTCTGGTAATGGCCAAAGATGATGTGATCGAAGTTGAAGGCACTGTAGTCGAACCATTGCCCAACGCAATGTTTCGTGTAGAATTGGAAAACGGTCATAAGGTACTGGCTCACATCTCCGGGAAGATGCGTATGAACTTCATCCGGATTCTGCCCGGTGATAAAGTGACTGTGGAACTGTCGCCTTATGATCTGACTCGCGGCAGAATTGTCTATCGTAAAAAATAGGGCGACCAAAGGGGGATTATGATGAAGGTAAGGCCTTCGGTTAAGCCGATGTGTGAGAAATGTAAAGTGATCCGCCGTAAGGGTAAGGTCATGATTATTTGTGAAGACCCTAGGCATAAGCAGAAACAAGGTTAAACCAGAAGGGGGTGTTTAGCTAGTGGCACGCATCGCTGGAGTGGATTTACCTCGTGAGAAACGGGTGGAGATAGGGTTAACCTATATTTTCGGTATTGGGCGCTCTACCTCGCAGAAGATCTTGGCGATCTGCGGGATTGATCCTGATACTCGTGTCGGCGATCTGACTGAGGATGAAGCAAACAGGCTGCGCGAAGTCATTGAGAACCAGTTCGTGGTTGAAGGTGACTTGCGGCGTGAGATAAACATGAATATCAAGAGGCTGCGGGATATCGGCTGCTATCGCGGCCTGCGGCACAGGAGGGGCTTGCCGGTCCGCGGCCAACGGACCAAGACCAACGCCCGGACTCGCAAAGGCCCAAGACGGATTTCAGCCAAGAAGAAGTAGAGAAGGGAGGAATCAGTGAATGGCAAGGCCCCGTAGTAAAGTACAGCGCACCAAGAGGCGTGAACGGAAAAACATTCAGAGCGGTATCGCCCATATCCGTTCCACATTCAACAATACAATTGTCAGCATCACCGACAACCAGGGCAACGTCATCGCCTGGTCCAGTGCAGGTAACATGGGCTTCAAAGGTTCGCGAAAAGGCACTCCTTTTGCAGCGGGCATGGCTGCGGAAGCGGCGGCCAAGGTCGCCATGGAGCACGGCATGCGGGAAGTCAAGGTCTATGTCAAAGGCCCTGGCGCCGGCAGAGAAGCCGCCATCCGGTCGCTGCAGAGTGCAGGTATAGATGTGAATGTGATTAAGGACGTTACTCCTATTCCGCACAACGGATGCCGTCCGCCGAAGCGGAGAAGAGTATGACGAGATCTGGAGGTGAAACTGCATGAGATATACTGGCCCAGTTTGTCGCCTGTGCAGGCGTGAGGGTGAGAAGCTCTACCTCAAAGGTGACAAATGCTATACAGATAAATGCCCTGTCCAGCGTCGGAGTTATGCACCGGGGCAGCACGGGCAGGCGCGGAAGAAACTGTCTGAGTATGGACTGCAGCTGAGAATGAAGCAAAGGCTGCGCCGGATCTATGGAGTTTCGGAGCGGCAAATGGAGAACTACTACCGCGCTGCTTCCCGCAAGCGGGGAATCACCGGCGAGATTCTGCTGCAATCTTTGGAAATGCGTTTGGACAACATCGTATTCCGCCTTGGAATCGGCGCATCCAGGCCTCAAGCACGACAGCTGGTAATGCACGGGCATATCAGCGTGAACGGCCACAAAGTGGATATTCCATCGTATCAGATCAAAACCGGCGACGTCATTGCCGTACGGGAGTCTTCACGGAACCTGGATCTGGTGAAGGCGAATGTGGAGGCGGCATCAGAACGGGCGCTGCCGGAATGGTTGGAATTTGATCCTGAGAAACTGGAGGGGCGGGTCAAGGCTGTTCCCACCAGGGAGCAAATCGATATCCCTGTTGAAGAGCACTTGGTCGTAGAGTACTACTCGAGATAATAACCACCCCTTTACCCTCATAAGGTTCGAATCCTTGGCTGTGGCCTGATCACGTGCATTCGAGAAGGAGGGTGCGTTAGGAAATGATCGAGATTGAAAAGCCAAGAATTGAGCAGGTTGAGTTAACCGAGGACTACGGCCGTTTTGTGGTGGAACCCCTGGAAAGAGGTTACGGCATCACTCTGGGCAACAGCCTGCGCCGGGTTCTGCTGTCTTCACTCCCCGGAACGGCAGTGACTTCAGTGCGGATCGACGGTGTGCTGCATGAGTTTTCCACGATGCCCGGCGTGGTTGAAGATACGGTCGACATTGTTCTCAATCTCAAGAAGTTGCTGGTGAAGCTGTATGTGGATGAGCCGGTGGTGGTCCGGATCGAAGCCAAAGGGCCGGGCCCGGTCTATGCCCGGGACATCATTGCTGATGCCAGTGTGGAGATCCTCAATCCGGATCTGTATATCGCGACCTTGGAGAAGGACGGCAGCTTGAACATGGAGATCACTGTGGCCAAGGGAAGAGGTTATGTCCCAGCCGAGCGCAACAAACTGCCGGATCATCCCATAGGCATCATCCCGGTCGATTCAATCTTCACCCCGGTGACCAAGGTCAACTTCCAGGTCGATCATACCCGGGTCGGCCAGGTGACAGACTACGACAAGCTGACCCTGGACATCTGGACTGACAAGACCATTGCGCCCGATGAGGCGCTGAGCCTGGCATCCAAGATTTTGATCGAACATCTGAAGCTGTTCAATGATCTCAACGATGCCGGCAGCACTATGGAGATCATGGTCGAGAAGGAAGAGGAAGCTATCGACCGGCTCATGGAAATGACCATTGAAGAGTTGGATCTGTCAGTTCGTTCGTACAATTGCCTGAAGCGGGCCGGCATCAACACAATCGGTGAATTGGTCCGCAAGACTGAGGAAGATATGATGAAAGTCCGCAATTTGGGCAAGAAATCCCTCCAGGAAGTCAAGGACAAGCTCGGGGCTTTAGGGCTGTCGTTACGGGAATCAGATGAATAAGGTAGGTGAACGAATGTGAGAGAGAGAAAACTAGGCCGCACTGCCAGCCACAGGCGGGCACTGCTTCGGACATTGGTGACTGCGCTGGTGCTGCACGGGCGGATCGAGACAACAGAAGCCAAAGCAAAAGCTGTCAAGCCCTTGGCTGATAAAATGGTTACCCTCGGCAAACGTGGTGATTTGCATGCTCGGCGACAGGCAGCTGCTTTCCTGATGAAGCCAGAGGCAGTACAAAAACTGTTCAGTGATATAGCTCCCAAGTATGCAGAGCGCAGCGGTGGTTACACCCGGATCCTCAAGACCGGCCCGCGCCGCGGTGATGCAGCGCCAATGGCGATTGTTGAATGGGTTTAGGACCGGTGCTTGCGAGCGGAGTATCGAGGCTAGTTGCAGGTCGCAGAGGTGGTTACCTCTGCGTTCTCTGTTATTTTGCCGTTTGATATGGAGTGATAGCCGTGGCGGATGCATTGATCAGGTTTGTCGATGTTAGCTTTTCATACAGCTCAGATTTGGAGCACGGATTCGAAGCCTTGGCTGGCATCAATCTGGAAATTGCCGATGGAGAATTTGTCGCTGTGCTCGGCCACAACGGATCAGGCAAGTCCACGCTGGCCAAGCATATCAATGCACTGCTGGTGCCCACCAGCGGCAAGGTCTTTGTGGCCGGCATTGATACCCAGGATGGGGAGCGCTTGTGGGAAATTAGGCAAAAAGTGGGCATGGTGTTCCAAAACCCAGACAATCAGCTGGTGGCCACCACTGTGGAAGAAGACGTGGCGTTTGGCCCGGAGAACTTGGGCATACCCACTCCGGAAATCCACCGCAGGGTTGATGAAGCCCTGAAGATTGTCGGCATGAGCGATTACCGCCTGCATTCTCCGCACCAGCTTTCCGGTGGGCAGAAGCAGCGGGTAGCCATCGCCGGAATGATTGCCATGCGCCCCCGCTGCATCGTCTTTGATGAGCCCACTGCCATGCTTGATCCCGTCGGCCGGCACGAAGTGATGCAGACGGTGATCAAGCTGAACCAGGAAGAGAAAATTACTATTGTCCTGATCACCCATGCCATGGAAGAGGCGATCCTGGCAGATCGGGTGATTGTGATGGAAGAGGGTAAGATCGTGCTCACCGGGACTCCCCGGGAGGTTTTTTCCCAGGTGGAAACCCTGGCCAAACTGCGCTTAGATGTACCCGAAATTACGTCTCTGGCCAACCGCTTGCGTCGGCGGGGGTTTGCTCAAATCCCGAACAACATCCTGACCATTGAAGAGATGGTGAATGTGCTATGCCGATTAGGGTAGAGAACTTGTCATATATATACAATGCCGGCCAGCCCATGGCTCATGAGGCGCTGCGGAATGTTTCCTTGACTATCGAAGATGGGGAGTTTGTGGGCTTGATCGGCCATACCGGATCAGGCAAGTCGACTCTGGTGCAGCATTTCAACGGACTGTTAAGGCCGACTGCGGGCACGGTTTTTGTCGATGGTGTGGATATTTTCGGCAAAGATGTCAATTTGCGCAAGGTCAGGCAGAAGGTGGGCATGGTGTTTCAATACCCGGAGTACCAGCTGTTCGGGGAAACGGTGTTTGAGGATGTGGCTTTCGGGCCCAAGAACATGGGTGTGCCCGATGCTGAACTGCCCGGCCGGGTCGATCAGGCCTTGGCCTTGGTTGGTTTGGATCCAGGCTTGAAAGAACGTTCACCGTTCGAACTTTCGGGCGGGCAGAAGCGGAAAGTGGCCATAGCCGGGGTTTTGGCCATGCAGCCTCAGATCCTGATCCTGGATGAACCCACTGCCGGCTTGGATCCCAAAGGCCGGGATGAGGTGCTATCATTGGTGGCTTATCTGCATCAGAAGGAAAACAAGACGATCGTCCTGGTCAGCCACAGCATGGAAGACGTGGCCCGGCTGGCTCAGCGGCTGATCGTGATGGCCCGCGGCAAGATCGTTCTGGAAGGCCCACCTGAGGTTGTCTTCCGGCAGGCGGATTACCTGGAGGCTATCGGCCTTGGCGTCCCACAGGTGACCAAGCTGCTCCAGGCCTTAAAGAAGCAAGGTTTTGCTGTGGATCCGGATCACTATACGATTGAAGCTGTTGAGGACGAGATTGTAAGGTTATTGGAGACGAAATGACATGGCAATGATGAAAAACATCACCATTGGACAATATATACCCGGCGAATCCATTGTGCACCAGCTTGATCCCAGGACTAAAATTCTGGCCACCTTCTTGTTTATTGCCCTTTTGTTCCTGGTGGACACCTTCACTGGATATGCCCTTGGGGCGCTCTTGCTGTTTTCGATCGTCCTGCTTTCCCGCATTCCGGTGAAATTTGTGCTCCGCGGCATTAGGCCGCTGGCGTTCATTATTGTCCTGACCTTATGCCTGCACTTTTTTATGACAGAGGGCCGAGTGCTGTTCCAGTTCTGGTTCCTCAAACTGACTTACGAAGGACTGATCCGCGGTTTGATGATGGTGTCCCGTTTGATTCTGCTGATCATCGGGTCGTCGCTGCTGACTCTGACCACCTCGCCCATTCTGCTGACTGACGGGATCGAGAGCCTGCTGAAACCGTTCAAAGTGATTGGTGTCCCCGCTCATGAACTGGCCATGATGATGACTATTGCTCTGCGTTTTATTCCTACGCTGGTGGAGGAAACGGAGAAGATCATGAAAGCCCAAATGGCTCGGGGCGCGGATTTTGAGTCAGGCAACATCTTTCAGCGGGCGAAAAGCCTAATCCCGATCCTGATCCCGCTGTTTGTCAGCGCATTCCGCCGGGCAGACGAACTGGCCACTGCGATGGAAGCCCGGGGTTACCGGGGCGGAGAGGGAAGGACCAGGTTCAGAGTCCTTCGGTTCACCCGCCGGGATGCTGCAGCTCTGATTCTGATCACAGCCTTCGTGGCCTTGGTCGCGTTCTACTGTTAGGGTGATGAACTATGGCCAACTACAAGCTGGTCCTGGAGTATGACGGCACGGCCTACGCCGGCTTTCAGATTCAGCATAACGGTCTCACGGTACAGGAAGTATTGGAAGCAGCCTTGGCCAAGCTGGCCAAGGAGCCGGTGCGGGTAACAGGTGCTGGACGCACCGACGCAGGGGTGCACGCTCTCAATCAAGTTGTCAGTTTTCACAGTAAGCTGACGGTCCCGGTGGAAAAACTACCAACAGCACTCAACAGCCTCTTGCCTCGGGATATCCGGGTCAAGTCCTGTGCTGTTGTCCCAGATGATTTCCACGCCCAGTACAGTGCTGTCGCCAAGACATACTTGTACCGGATCCGCCAAGGGGAAATTGCACCGGTCTTTGAACGCCATTACTGCTGGTGGATCAAACACCCGTTGGACCGGGATGCGATGCGCCGGGCCGGCCGGCTGCTGGAGGGAACCCATGATTTCGCCGCCTTTGCCGCCAGCGGCGGCAGTGCCAAAACCACAGTACGGACGCTGCTCAGATACGAACAGACTGACACAGACGGCGGATTGGACCTGCGCTTCACTGCCGACGGATTTCTCTACCGGATGGTGCGCAATATGGTCGGGACGCTGGTGGAAGTGGGCTTGGGCAAGCGCGCAGCCGAGAAGGTCGTTGCCATTCTAGCGTCGAGGGACCGGGACTGCGCCGGCGTTACGGCTCCGGCGGCGGGCCTGTTCCTGGAACAGGTATGGTACGAACGCCCTGCTGGAATGGGATGATGCTTGACAGGAAGGCGATTTTTCAGTAAAATTATATGTGTTGTTTTCGGTAATCTCCTAATTGGAATGTTGTCCCAGCCCCGTACAACTTATCCAATAGGTGAGCATACACGTCCATGCAGCTATTATGCAAGGGGGGAAAAACGTGAAAACGTATATGGCAGCCAATGAGAGTGTCCAGAGGAAATGGTACTTGATCGATGCTGAAGGCAAGACATTAGGCCGTTTGGCATCCCAAATCGCTTCGATTCTGCGCGGAAAACATAAACCAACCTTCACACCGCATGTGGATACCGGTGACTTTGTGATCGTGGTCAACGCTGAAAAAATCCGTTTGACCGGCAAAAAGATGCAAAACAAGAAATACTACCGCCACAGTGGGTATCCTGGTGGGCTGAAGGTGCACACCGCAGCCGAGCTGCTCAATAGCGGCAGGCCGGAAAGAGTGCTGAAGCTGGCTGTGTGGGGTATGTTACCGCATAACCGCCTTGGCAGGAAGATGTTCAAGAAGTTGAAAGTATACGCCGGCAATGAGCATCCACACAGTGCTCAAAAGCCTGAGAAACTAGACATTTAAGAGAGGGGGCTAACAATGAGTGCAGTGGCCAAGCAGGAAAACTATTACGGCACCGGCCGCAGAAAGACATCGGTAGCCCGTGTAAGGCTCTTGCCGGGGACAGGCAAGGTGACCATCAACGGGCGTGACATAGATGATTATTTCGGCAGGGCGGTCTTGCGCACTCTGATCCTGCAGCCGTTAGTAGCGACCAACACCGAAGGCAAGTATGATGTGATCGCCACAGTAGACGGCGGCGGTTCCAGCGGCCAAGCCGGTGCCATCCGGCACGGCATCGCCAGGGCATTGCTGGAGATCGATCCGGAGTTAAGGCCGCAGCTGAAAAAAGCTGGGTTCCTGACCCGCGATCCGCGGATGAAGGAAAGAAGAAAGTATGGTTTGAAAAAGGCTCGGAAAGCGCCTCAATTCTCCAAGCGCTGATCTTGCCGGCTGCATCATTCCCCGAACCGAAACGGTTACGGGGTTTTTTTTTAATTGTTACCATCGGCCGGCGGCTGGGGTTGGATCGGTTGTTCCGCCGGCGGAGGTTGGGGTTGGATCGGCTGCTCTTCGGCAGGAGGCTCTGGCTGGAGCGGCGGGGGTTCCACCGGCGGTTGGGGCTTAGGTTCAATCGGTGGTGAAGGCTGCTCAGGCTTGGGCTCCTCTGGTTTAGGCTGCTCAGGTTCAGGTTTCTCAGGTTCAGGCTCCTCAGGCTGCTCAGGTTCAGGCTGCTCCGGCTCCGGCTCCGGCTCCACCGGCAGATCCGGGATCGGGATATTGACCCGCGGCTGCGGAGTGAGGGTGATGGCGCAGGGGGCTTGCCTGATCGGCTCGGTCCCCTTGATAAACGCGTCAAACTCTGTCCATTGACACTGATCGTTGGCCAGAAGACCAGTAAAGACATCAATTTGGACATCGTTCACGATCATTGACGGAACAGGGAAGGGTCGGGGCGGTGTGCCTGCAAGGGTTTGATTGATGAACTCTGCCCATATCGGCCCAGCGATGGAACCGCCGACACCGGAGATGGGTGAGTTGTCATCGTTGCCGATGTAAACCCCCACAACCAGATCGGGAGTGAAGCCCACAAACCAGAGGTCACGCTGATTGTTGGTTGTACCGGTTTTGGCGGCGGAAGGCCTCTCGACAGGTACTGATTTGCCGGTGCCGTATTCCATCACCGCCTGAAGCATGTCGCACATGAGGTAAGCTTGCTGCGGTGACAAGACTTGTTTCTTCTCCGGCTCTAAGTCGAAGAGCACTTCTCCGTCCTGGTTGATCACTCGGAGAATAGGGCTTGGTGAGAAATAGGCTCCCCCGTTGGCAAAGGGAACGAAGGCAGCAGTCATTTCCAGGGGGCTGACTCCGTCGGTCAATCCCCCCAGCGCCAAGGCAAGGTTCCGATCTTTGGGTGAAAGCTTGATGCCCACTTCTGCAGCGAAATTGAACACACTTGACATGCCGATTTCATTCAGGGTCCACACCGCCGCGTTGTTCAGCGACATAGCTATGGCGTGTTTCATCGTGATCGGGCCCCAGTAGGCTTCCTCGTAGTTTTCCGGCTTGTAGCCGCTGTATTCCCGCGGTATGTCCTCCACAATGGAATTTACCTGCCAGCCCTGTTTAAGGGCGGCTGCGTAAATAATTGGCTTGAACACCGAACCCGGCTGGCGCCTGGCATCGACAGCCCGGTTGAACTGACTTTCAATGTAATTCTTCCCGCCAATCATGGCCAGCACGGTTCCATCCCTGGGATCGAGGGCCACCAACGCCCCTTGGTGTTCCTGACTGCTGAATATCTCTTCAGCAATTTCCTGCATGGCCAGATCCAAGGACGTATGCACCCGCAGCCCGCCGCTGAACACAGTAGTTTCCCCGAACATCTCTACCAATATCTGGCTGACCCAATCGAGAAAATACCGGGCAGGCCCCCCAGTCAGCTTGGCCAGTTCCAGGCCGGCGGCAGCGGCACTTTCCGCCTCATCGGGCTTGATATAGCCTAATTCGGCCATGCGATCAAGCACCGTACGGCGGCGGTTGAGAGCTTTTTCCGGATGTTTGTAAGGCGAATAGGCGGAGGGTGCCTGCAGTAAGCCGGCGAGCAGCGCACTTTCCGCCAAAGTGAGATTCGATACTGATTTACCGAAATAGGTTTGCGCAGCGCTTTCCACACCGTAAGACCCTTCCCCGAAGTACGAGGAATTGAGATAGAGCTCCAGGATCTGCTCCTTGGTGAACCTTGCTTCCAGGAGAAGGGCCAGGGCCAGTTCTTCGAATTTACGCTCCAGGGTGCGGCGCGGGTGCAGGAACAGATTCTTGGCCACCTGCTGCGTGATGGTGCTGCCGCCCTGCACCGTTTCCCCAGCACGGAGGTTGACCAGGAGCGCTCTGGCAATCCCAATGAGGTCTACACCCCGGTGCTGGTAAAAACGAAAGTCTTCCACTGCCACCACGGCATTGACCAAATCCTCTGGGATGGCATCGATGGTGACGTAGCGTCCCGTCTCTCCTAAGGAACCAATGAACTTTCCATCCCGGTCAAGGATCACAGCTGCCTGCATCGGCCTGCCGATGTCAAAGGCGCTGACGGTAAAATAACCCTTGATGAATACGACTGCGAAAGGCAGGAGCATCAGCAGGAAGACAGCCAAAATTGTCAGCCGGTAACGTTTGATCCATGCACGCATGTAGACCACCTCAGATTTAGTATTTGCGGCAAAACAGTTTTCAGTCAGGCTGTTCTGGTTAAGCTATGATTGAAAGTAAGGAAAAGGAGGCCGAGGAATGTGAAGGCGCGTCTGGACAAAACGTTCCTTATGTATGGGGTGCTGTGCCTGGCGGTATGCGCGGTGCTGATCATCTATGCGGCCAATCAGGGGCAGCCGCCGCAGGAACAGGCTCCTCCAGAGGAAAGAAAGCCGAGGCTGACGATCAAAGACAACGAACTGGATCTGCTGGCCCGGGCGGTCCATGCTGAAGCCAAAGGGGAGCCGTATGAGGGCAAAGTGGCAGTGGCGGCGGTGATCCTCAACCGCGTTGAGCATCCGGAATTCCCCAACACGATCGCCGGTGTGATCTACGAACCGCTGGCGTTTCAAGTTGTGGCCAACGGGACGATCAATCAGCCGCCGGATGAAGTGGCGCGGCAGGCGGCTTATGACGCCCTCCATGGTGTCGATCCCAGCAACGGGGCTTTGTATTTCTACAACCCCGCGAAAACACAGAACCGGTGGATCCGGTCCAGGCCGGTATTGAAACAGATCGGCCGCCACATCTTTACAAGTTAGGGGTACGACTGTGCATAAACTGAAAATTACGGGTTTGTTCATACTGATCATCGGGCTTGCTGTGTTCGGAGGCAGCCAGTACTATATCAACCGCACTTACCGCCTGCAGCTGGAGGCCGGCTACCGGCGCGCCTTTCGGGAGCTGGCGGTGCATATCGATGGCTTGGAGGCGGAACTGAGCAAACTCTTGGTAGCCAATTCTCCCACTCAGCAGTTCGGCGGGCTGGCCAACATCCTGCGCCTGGTTTATGCCGCGCAGGCTAATCTTGGGCAGCTGCCGGCTTACGGTGTGAATCTGACGCGGATTAAAAATTTGCTGGCCTATATTCAGACAGCTGCGTTGGAAGCAGCCCAGGGAATGCACAGCGTCCAGCCGGCCAGCGCAATGCGGGACGCGTTTGCCCAGCTTTATGAGCAGGTGCAGTATGTCAATGCGGAACTTCAGGCACAGCTGACAGCCGGGGAAAGCAAAGCTAGTTGGGCCTCCTGGCGCGGGCTGCTTCCAGCATCCCTCCCCCAGGCTGCTGACAGTTCTCCCGGCAGCCGCTATCCGCTGGTGCAGGCCTTGTTGATGATTGAGGACGGCATGGAGCGTTTTCCCGACCCCGATTTCCCCAGTGAGCTGAAGCGCCTGAAAGGCCCGCTGCCGACTGGTGAACTGATTTCAGCGGCGGAAGCCGTAGCCGCTGCCAGAGCTTTTGTACCCGAGACGGCAGCTGGTATGGAGCTGGCAGTCACCAATCAGTCTGAGGGAGAATTCCCCACCTATACGGTTACCGTCAAGGTTGGGGATCAGGAATCGATCGCTGTGGAAATCGCCAAGGCGGGCGGCCATGTCTTGTGGATGATCAACCCCAGAGTCGTGAGGGAGCAGCGGCTGTCTGAAGCGGAAATGGTTGGATTCGCCCGGCAGTTTCTCAAGGATCGGGAATTCCCTGAAGTGGAGCTGATCGAGACAGATTTCAGCCTGAACCGGCTGATGTGCAGTTTTGTTGTGTCCGAGGATGGGGTGCTGATCTACCCGCGGCTGGTAAAGGTTCAGGTGGCGGCGGACAACGGTGAGATCGTGGGCTATCAGGGCTTGGCTTATCAAGCTTTTGCCTATATCCGAACCACCACTCCGGTATTGAGCATGGAACAAGCCCGGGCATACGTCATCGAGACGGCGGAGATTCTGGAACAACGCCCCGCGGTAATCCTGGATCCGAATTTCGAGCAAAAACTCACATATGAATTCCGGGTCAAGCACGGGGCCGATCAGTTCTTGATCTACATCAACGCGGAAAACGGCGCGGAAGAAAAGATCACCAGAGTTGAGCCCTGACGAGGGGTTGAACCCGGTTGGCCACGATGCTGACTTCGTTACCCCCGCGGCTGGCCACGACCCCTTCGACGCTCAGCAGGGGATGCTGGAACATTTTCCCGCCGCAGCGGCGGTAGACGTTTTCGAAGACCGTGACATCGATCAGGCCGTACTCATCTTCAAGGGTGAGGAAAACGACGATCTTGCCGCTGCGGGTCGGCGGCCGGTGGGGCCGGATCACCAGCCCGGCGATCTTGATTTTGGTGCCGAGGGCCAGGCTGCCCACCTCGCGGCTGGTGATGAACCGCTGCTTTTGCAGGCGCAAGCGGAAAAAGTCCATGACATGGGTGGTGGCGGACAAACCCAGCACTCTGAACTCATTGAGCCAGCGCTGCCAGGGCGTGAAATCAGAGACGGGGTTATCCTGCTTTTCTTCCAGGAAAAAGAGGCTTCCCTGGCGGCTGCTGAGATAATTCGGGAGCTGCCACATCAGGGAACGGCGGTTGGGGTTCAGCTGATCAAAGGCACCGGCCAGGATCAGGTTTTCAATCACATCCTTGCTCAAATTGGTACGGAAGACAAAGTCGGCCAACGATGCGAAAGGCCTCAAGCGGCGCTGGCTCAGGATTTCCTCCATGAATTTGGCTTCCATGCCTTTGACCTGCTTCAAACCAATGCGGATGAATGTGTCGCCGGCGGTGAAATCAGCTTCGCTGAGGTTGATGTCCAGCGGCAGGATGGTGATCCCCCGGCGGCGGGCTTCCACACAGATGGTGTTCGCCGGATAGAACCCCATGGGCTGATTGTTGAGAATGGCGGCGTAAAATTGGGCCGGATAGTGCTTGAGCAGATAGGCAGTTTTATAGGCGGTATCGGCAAAGGCGGCGGCATGGGCCTCGCAGAATCCGTAGCCGGCATACCCGACAATATAGGAAAATATGGTCTCGGCGATTTCTTTGCTGACTCCATTGGCTGTTGCTTTGGCAATGAACAGTTCACCGATCTGATCCATTTCCTTCTGAGAGCGGTACTTGGACATGACCCGGCGCAGGTGGTCCGCTTCGCCCGGGGTAAAGCCCGCGATTTCCGTGGCAATTTCAATCACCTGTTCCTGATAGAGCACTACGCCGTAAGTCCCCTTCAATATTGGTTCCAGTTTCGGATGAATATAGCTGATCGGTTCCAGCCCATGGCGGCGGGCGATGAACGGTTCAACCATGTCGCCCTTGATGGGCCCGGGGCGGATCAAGGCCACGCTGGCCACAATATCCTCGATATTGTCGGCCAGAAGCCGCGACTGAAGGCTGCGCTGGGCCGGGCTTTCCAATTGGAAGGCGCCGACCGTCTGGCCTTCATTGAGCATTTTATAGGTTGCCGGATCATCCAGGGGGATCCGGTCATAGTTGAAATCATGTGCCTGCAGTGCCAGATCTACATCGTGGACAGCCGACAGTGTCCGCAGCGACAGCAGATCAAGCTTGATCAAGCCCAGATCTTCAATGGTGTCTTTGTCAAACTGGGTGATCAGCACACCCTTGGCGGAGGGCTGCAGCGGTGTCACGGTGGTCAAAGGCGGCCCGCTGACCACCATTCCCCCCAGGTGCGTTCCTACATGCCGCGGCACATTGGACAAACGCCCGCACAGTTCCACAAGCGCGGCAAACTGCTTCTGTTTGAGGGGGTGGTTCTGCAGTTCCGGCAGCATCGTGAGGATTTTGCGGATCCCGTCGGCTGGGACATAGTGGGGGATATGGCGGTTCAGCTGTTTGATCTCCGCTTCGCTGAACCCGAAGGCCTTGGCCAAGTCCCGCACTGCCGAGCGGGCATGGTAGGTGACAAAGGTGCAGACAGAGGCCACATGGCCTTTGCCGTATTTCTGGTAGACATATTCGGCGATCTGATCCCGTTTGGCGGCGTCAAAATCGACGTCAATGTCAGGCTTGCGGGCTTGTTCAAGGCTCAAGAACCGTTCAAAGAGGAGATTGCGCCCGATGGAATCGACATTGGTGATCCCCAGGCAGTAGGCCACAGCCGAATCAGCGGCCGAACCCCGGCCGGCATGGCGGATCCGGTTCCTGCGGGCATAGGCGACGATGTCCCAGACTACGAGGAAATAATCGATCACATCCAGCTGCTCGATAATGCTCAGCTCATGCTCCAGCCGCTCCCGGATTTCCGGCGTGATTTTCCCGTACCGCTCTTGGGCTCCCTGCCATACCAGGTGGTGCAAAAGTTGTTTTGCCGAACTGAACCCCACCGGGATCTGGAACCGGGGAAAGAGATTGCGGCCCAAGGGCAGCGACACTTCGCAGCGCTCGGCGATTTCCGCGGCGGCCGCAAGCGCCTGAGGGTACTGCTGAAAGCGGGACGCCATTTCCTCGGGCGAAGCGAAGTAGTTCTCCGCGTTCAAAGGCCGTTCGGGATGGATGTCCGCCAACTGGGTCAGGGTGCGGGTACAGACCAGCAGGTCGTAAAGGGCGAAGTCTTCCTTTTCCAGATAATGGACGTCGTTGGTGGCGACCACCGGCACCTTGGCATGTTCGCTCAATTGGGCAATAGTTTTGAGGACGGAATCCGTTTTGGGCAGAAAAGTGTTGATCATTTCCAGGTAGACATTTTCCCTGCCGAAGATGGCAATCAGCCTTTGCAGATGTTTCAGGGCCGCCTGGTATTGATTGCAGAGCAAGGCCTGCCAGATGGCGGAGCGCCTGCAGCCGGTAAGCACCAGCAAACCTTGACGGTAGGCAGCCAGCTTCTCCCAGGGAACGATCGGCTGCTTGCGGTCGGACTGGAAGGCTGCGGTCAAAAGCTGGCAGATGTTTTGGTACCCCTCATTGTTCCGCGCGAGCAGAGTGAGGTGATAACCGCCTTCGAGGGTGATTTCCACGCCTTGGATCGGCTTGATGCCGAGCTCGAGGGCGGCTTTGTGAAACTCCACCGCGCCGCTGAGGCAGTTGTGGTCGGTCAGGGCCATGGCCGTCATGCCGAACTCAGCGGCTTTTTGCAGATATGCGCTTGCGGAAGCGGTGCTGTCCAGGAAAGAGTAAACAGAATGGACATGCAAATGAGCGAACATCCGGATCACCTGCGGACTGAAGTTAATCGTATATTCTGTGGAGAATCCAGCGGGACTGCGCCGGATAATAATGAAGCTCAAACAGGGTGCCGGCGGCGATTACCTGATAAACATGGAGTTCTTCTTCTCCCAGCCACCACTGCCCCGTTTCCCGCCAGCGATCTTTGATGGCCTCAATCTTGTACGGCCTGTGATAGACAAACATACAGGGCAGCTGTCCGGTGGTTTTGACGGTAATCGCGCCGTTGACAATCTTAGAGATGGGACTTCTCCCACAATGCCAGGATTTTTTCGCGGCGGGAAAGCTGCAGCTGCACCAAGCCGGAGTTCAGCTGGGTCTTCAATGTTTCAAGTTTCTTGCGGGTAGGGTTTTGACCGAAGATGTCTAATTGTTTAGGTAACTGCGGGGCGAACTGCAGGCCGGTAATCCGCAGCAGCTCCACAGGCTGGTCCGGCAGGACCGTGAGCAGGGACCGGTAAAGCACATCCTTGGACGCAGCCGGCGGGTCGAACTTGCGGACTGCGCTGGAGTCAGCGACCCCGCGCCGCCATTCCAGGCGGATCCCGGACGCGAGCAGGCGGGCGGAATGGAGCTGCTGTTCAAACTCGGCCACCCCTTTTTCCAAAAACAAATCCAATTGAGGCCGGCTGACGGGCGCGGCAATTTCCGGGTCAGTCAAAAAGTCAATTTCCCAGCAGACGGTAATCGGGATTTCCGGCGTGAAAGGCTTGAGATCCTGCCCGCGGGCCAGTTTTGCCAGAGCCTCCGCGGTATTGCCGAACTGAAGCTGCAGAGCACCCAAAGGGACTTGGGCCAAGGCTTGAAAAGTGTTGATCCCAAGGCGCTGCAGCTGCAGCACTTCCGGCAGCTCGAACAAGCTGTCGAGCAGAGTGAGGGGCAGATCGGCCAGGAAAGCCTGGCTGTCGCCGGCGGGGACGGCAGTGTTCGGCCGGGTGAGGGCGGCGAGCTTGGCAATGAGCTTGGTGGCGCCGGCGCCCCACACTCCCGCCAGCCGATGAGCCTGCAGCTTTGCCAAGAACTGAGTGCCAAATTCGGCGGGGATGAAGTGATCCGGCAGGCGGCAGTACCAGGCATAAGGCGTTTCCATTTCAATCTGGCCAGTCCAGCCGCGGCAGAACTGCAGCAGCTGTTTGCCGGTTTTTTCATTGCCGCCTGCATGTTCGACGGCGCAGTAGACGATCATCAGAATCACCTCTTGCGAACATATGATCGTGTATTTATTGTAATGCAGAACATACGTTCGAGTCAAGTGGTTAATCTTGGGAGGATGAACGTGAAAGTAACGTTTCTAGGAACCGGGACATCACACGGCGTGCCGGTCATCGGCTGTGATTGTGCAGTCTGCCAGAGCACGGATCCGCGCAACCACCGCACCAGGTCATCGCTGCTGGTGGAAACCGGCGGCCTGCACATTCTGATCGATACCGCCACCGAATTCCGCCTTCAGGCCCTGCGGACGGGGATCAAGCAGATCGATGCGGTGCTGTACACCCACTGCCATGCGGATCATGTCTTTGGCTTTGACGATCTGCGTATCTTCAGCCAGCGTTCGGGCAAAGCTTTGCCGTTTTACGGAAACTATGACACGATCGCCGAGATGCTGCAGGTTTTCAGCTATGTCTTCCGCAAAACTCAGGTGGGCGGCGGCAAGCCCCTGGTCAAGCCCATCATTGTCGACGGGCCGTTTCAAGTGGAAGGGATTGCAGTGACTCCGATTCCGGTGTATCACGGCAGCATCCCGATCTACGGCTACCGCATCGGCGATCTGGCCTATGTCACCGACTGCAGCCGGCTGCCCGAGACTTCGCTGGAACTGCTTAAGGGCTTAAAAGTCCTGATCTTGGGGGTGATCCGCTACGAACCCCATCCCAGCCACATGCACGTGGATGCTGCCTTGAAGCTGGCGGCCGAGCTGCAGCCGGAGCGGACATATTTCACCCACATCACCCATCTTTTGGATCACGAGCAGACGAACAGCAAACTGCCTCAAGCAGTGTCGCTTGCCTACGATGGATTGATTATTGCGGTCTGACAGGTATCTGGCCTTGCTGTCAGCCATATATTTATAGTGTCAATCTGCTTCAGAGTAGGGGTGATGGTTGGTGGATGTTGTTGAAGCAATTCGCAGGTTCAGCAAAACCCCGCTCAAACATCGCATGAGCAAGTATCTGCTGGAGTATGTGCTGGAAAACACAGAACTCTTGAACAAAATCCGGATTGTCAACACCAGGGCCTATCTGCCGGACACGATGATGATTGCTCAGGCAGGAGTGGAGGGTCCGCCTTTCGAACTGGAGCTGGGGGCGGTGGAACGGGATGAGGTTTCCATAGTCAACGGCAGATTGGTGAAGCAAAAGCGGAAGAACAGGGCGATTTTGCTTACTGATCCGGTGCAGGCCGTTGAAGTGCTCCGCAGATTCAGCGGCATTCTGTATGTGGAGTTCAGGTTTGCCGGCGAAGCCCCTGACTGGTACCGGCAAATCGTAGCTGTCTTCAAAGCTGAGTGCGCCATGGAGTCGGAAGTCGCTCAGCTGATCCGGGAGCAGGTGGAGCTTCTGCTTTCCGGAGTGATCCTGAAAAACGAAATTGACCAGGCGCTGCAGCAGGGCGATGAAAAATTATTTCAAATCAAGGTACAACAATATAAACAAGTCCGCGAAAAATGTTTGTGGGACTTCTAATTTACCGGTTAGTTCCTGCCTTTACCTCGGTTGAGGTCGGCAGGAATTCGGTTGTTGGTTGTGGAAATTGTCGTAAGAGGTGAGGGGAAATGAAGGTCAAGAGAACGAAATCACCGCTGAGGGAATGGGTTGAGTCAATTGTCGGGGCCGTAATCCTTACTGCTTTCATCATTGTCTTTATCGCTCAATCCTTTGTGGTGGAGGGCACGTCAATGCTGCCCACACTGGAGAATAATCAGCGCTTGTTGGTGGATAAGCTTACTTACCGGTTCCGCGAACCCAGGCATGGGGATATCATTGTCTTCAGGTATCCATCCAATCCCAAAGAAGAGTTCATCAAACGGATCATCGCGGTACCCGGCGACACAGTGGCGATTTCCAATGGGAAAGTCTATGTCAACGGCACAGTGCTGGTGGAGGACTATATCCTGGAGCCGACCATCCGGGGGTTCAGCCCTCATATTGTCCCGGAAGGGCATTATTTCGTCCTGGGCGACAACCGCAATGACAGCTTGGACAGCCGTGATCCCCGTGTCGGCTTTGTGCCGCGGGAGAATATTATCGGCAGAGCTATCTGGTCTTATTGGCCGTTGAACCGCATCGGCATTTTCCGCGTACCGGAGGCAATGGCAGGATTGGCGGAACAGGGGTGATTGGTTTGAACCAGTTCGATCAGTATCAGGAATTGGCGAAACGGACTTTGAACACGGAGACTGAAGCCCGGTACCTTTTGGCCAATCTCGGCATGGGGTTGGCAGGCGAAGCCGGTGAGGTGTGCGACTATCTCAAAAAAGTCGTTTTCCACGGCCACCAGCTTGATCCGGCCAAAGTCAGCGAAGAACTGGGCGATGTCCTTTGGTACCTGGCGAATGTGGCCGACGCTGCCGGCCTATCCCTGGGGGACATTGCCGAGCAAAATATCGCCAAACTGCGCAAACGCTATCCGAACGGATTTGAGCAGATCCGCTCGCAGCAGCGCGCATAAAGTGCAACAGCAAGTATGAAGGCCTCGCTCCCTGCCCGGTGTGGATATGGCAACGAGGTCTTTTTTTGGGCAATGAGGTGAAGGGTTTGTTAAGTGAATACTTAACAGTGGCCAAGGCCAGCGAAATCGTTCTGATCGAGCGCAAATCCAAATTCATCGGGCGAGCCCAACCGGCTGCTTCAGCGGCGGCAGCGGAGGAGTTTATCCAGGAAATCAGCAAAAAGCACTGGGATGCGGCTCACAATGTATATGCCTACATTGTGGGCGCCAATGCCGAACAGCAGAAGTGTTACGACGACGGGGAGCCGAGCGGCACTTCCGGCCTGCCCACCCTGGAAGCGATCAAGGCATTGAACCTGACGAATGTGGTGGTGGTGGTCACCCGGTACTTCGGCGGCATCCTCCTGGGGAGGGGCGGCTTGATCCGCGCTTACGGAAGCGTCGCCGCCGAGGCGCTGAAGGCGGCAGGGATTGTCCGCTGTGTGCCGCATCAGCGGATCAAACTCACGGTAGGTTATTCCCTGATGGGCAAGATCCAGAATGAACTGGCCACCAGCGGTGTGCCCATCCACGACACCGTCTATGCAGCGGATGTGACTTTTATGGTGGATATCCGTCCAGAACAGGCGGAACAAATCTACCGGGCGGTGCAGGATCTCACCGCTGATCAGTTTCAGTGGGAGTTGACCGGTGAAGTCTACCGGCAGGTGCCAGTGGAGCAGCTGTAAGAAAAAGGACTGGCAGTTGAGCTGTGTCCGTAGTATAATAGTGTCAAAATGCAATCAAGGAAGGGGCTGCTGGATATCGGTAAAGCCAAGTGGTTGTTAGTGTTTGTGATCCTCCTGGTTCTCACACCGGCTGCATCAGCAGCTTTTCCTGAGCCGATCGGCTATGTCAACGACTTCGCCAATGTACTCAGCAGCAGCAGTGAAGCGAAAATCACGGCCATCGCTGAATCACTGGCTGAGAATCAGGGAGTTGAACTGGCGGTTGTAACGCTTTCTGATATAGATGGACAGCATCTGGAAGATTATGCCGTTGATCTGTTTGCCGCATGGGGGATCGGAGGCCCTGAAGACAGCGGGGTTTTGATTTTGCTGGTGATCGACACGCGGGAGATCAGGGTGGAGACCGGCTACGGCATTGAAACCGTCCTGCCTGCCGGCAAAGTCGGCCGTATCCTTGACGAGTACGTCGTGCCGCATCTGCGCCGCAGCGATTGGGATACGGCGCTGGTCGAGGCGGCCAAGGCATACCAGGAAGCATTGGCAGGAGCATCATTCACTTTGGAAAGGCAGGCAGACGATGGTGACGACAGGCTGCCGTCATTCGCGATCGCCCTGATCATTATGATCGCGATCTGGATGATGTCCCGGAATCGCCCGACCGGGCCCAATAAGGGCTCGGGAAGCAAGCCCCAGTCACCGCCGATCATTTTCCCCACCGGGACTCCCCGCATAGGCGGCGGAAAGTTAGGCGGCGGTTCTGGAGGCGGCCGAACCGGAGGAGGCCGGTCCGGCGGTGGGTTTGGCGGTTTTGGCGGTGGGCGCAGCGGTGGCGGCGGCGCCAGCCGCAGATTCTAGATTGAGGAGGATAATCGAGTGAGCGCAGAAGTGAGAAAAGTTAGTGCAGGCGTTATAGCGCTGATCATTGTTGTAGTCTTGCTGGCCATTTTGGCGGTAGCGGCAGGCGCGATCATTTCCACCTATAATTCACTGGTAAGCATGGAAACCACTGTGGATGCGGCTTGGGCCGAAGTGGAGAACGCGATGCAGCGCCGCATGGATCTGATTCCGAACCTGGTGGCGACCGCCAAGGGATATATGGCACATGAAGAAAAAGTCTTCACAGAGATCGCCAACGCCCGTTCGCGGATGCTGGCGGCCAACACCCCTACAGAGATGATTGAAGCCAACCAGTTCATGGACAGAGCCCTGGCGCAGCTTCTGGCTGTGAGTGAAGCATATCCTGAGTTGAAGTCCAACACCCATTTCACCACTCTGATGGATGAGCTGGCGGCGACCGAGAACAAGTTGTTCCAGGAGCGGCGCAGGTATAACGAAGCCGTGGCTGCATGGAACGTGAAGATCAAACAGTTCCCCACCGTGATCGTGGCCAGCATGTTTGGCAAGACGGAGCGGCCTTTCTTCGAGGCCAGGCCTGGTGCGGATGAACCACCGGTGGTGGATTTCAACTAGAGGTGATGTAAGTGCGCCCATTGGTGGAAATCTATACCGACGGCGCCTGTTCCCACAACCCTGGGCCGGGAGGCTGGGCGGCAGTCTTGATTTACAACGACAAAGCCCGCCGGCATGTGAAGGAATTCAGCGGTTATGCCGAACACACCACCAACCAGCGCATGGAACTGACTGCCGCCATCGAAGGGTTGAAGCGGCTGAAAACCAGCTGCCAGGTCAAGCTGTATTCCGACAGTGCGTACCTGATCAACGCCTTTACCCGCAGCTGGTTTGACGGCTGGAGAAAACGGGACTGGAAAAATGCCCGGAATCAGCCGGTGAGCAACCGGGATCTGTGGGAACAGCTGTTGGAATTGGCGGAACAGCACAATGTGCAGTGGATCAAGGTTGAAGGCCACGCCGACAACTTTTGGAACAACCGCTGCGACCAGCTGGCAAGGGAAGCAATCAAGCAGGGGCTTGCCGGCAAAAACTAGCTGAATAACAAGAAGCCGGGTTTATCCCGGCTTTTGTGTTTCCAGCGGTTTTGGCAGCGTCAGCTTTTTACGCTTCGCCTTTTTGCTTGGGCGGTAATGATCAAAATCGTAATTGTAGCCATAGTACTCGTACTGATGGTCATAAATCTTGTGCGGATTTCTGTTTCTTGGTTCAATCACCATTTTTCACTCCACTGACAGGGCTGACACTACAGTCTATGATCGCAGTGGAGATTCGGTGACCGGCCTTGCCTAGTATGGTAGGCTTAAAAATGTGTCGATGTCCATCATCCGCTCCGGATCAATGATATGAGCCTGTGCTTTGAACTCGGCCAAATCCCGGCGGGGCATCTCCTCAAGCAGATACCGCAGCACGGTTATGGCCGCATCGGGATGCTTGGTATAGACGAAGATGCTGAGCACCCGCAGCTGTGAGGGGTGCTGGACGCCGTAGAACCGGTTGGTGCCATCCCCCAGAGGGTACATGGCGCCCAGTTCTTCCTGAATCCGCTCAAAGCGGTCATAGGGCAGCGAAAAGATATCCGGCGCTTCGCCCGCCGCCATGCGCGTGAACAGCTGGTTTTCGATCATGCTGAGCGATGTTGTCTGCAGTTCGATGTAGATCTCATCGCTGGTGGAGTTGAATTCACCGACAATTTGATTAAGCTGGGTCAGCTCGTCAAACGAGGCTTCCAGCAGAACCGAGATTTTGATGCGCCCGGCGGCCGGATCCGAAGGTTTCGGCCAAATGATCGTGAGAACAATAAGAGCAATGACCACTCCCACAGCAAGCATCACGTATTTGGGGTTGAGCGGCGGAGGAGGGCCGTCACCGGTGCGGCGTTCGCCCACAACTGTCTTGGCCACCTGAGGGCACCCTCGCCGGGCGCAGCCGCCGTTTTCTTTCCAGCATGCAGCGTGATGGACCATATGACAGCGGGGGCATTCCACAACTTCGTCGCCGGCTGCAAACTCCTGCTCGCAGCGGGGGCATTTTCTGCCGATGAAACGCGACTGGGGGTCGAGAACTTCAAGCTTTTCCTCCATACCTTCACCTCCCAAAATCCCTTTATCCATTCTAAAGATAGCACATTTGCGCATGAATGCCAAGATAAAGCGCCGGCCCGGCATGCAGGAAGAGGTGGTGATCTGGTCAAATATTAGGCTGTAACAGGCTGCTTGAGCGGTGAAGGAGGCGGGCTCAGATGGGTGGAGTTTTTGAACAGGCTGTGATCATCGGTGTGGGATTAATCGGCGGATCGCTGGGGATGGCCATCCGCAAACACCGTTTGGCGAAACGGGTGGTAGGGATAGACCGGGATGCCCAAAGCCTGGCGCTGGCTCAGGAACTGGGTGCTGTTGACACGGGAGATACGGAATATGCAGCGGTCAAAGATGGGGATCTGGTGATCCTGGCGGCACCGATCAGCGCCAATCTGGCAATCCTGGAGAAGGTCAGCCCCTGGCTTGCGCCGCAGGCGCTGATCACGGATGTGGGCAGCACCAAAGGCGAATTCGTGACGCATGCCGAGCAGATACTGGCAGGAAGAAACCAGTTTGTCGGCGGCCATCCCATGGCGGGAGCGGAAAAGGGCGGAGTGCGGAGGGCTGACCCCTACCTGTTTGAAAACGCATATTACATTCTAACACCCACGGAACAGACCGCTCCTCAGGCTTTGGCAGCGATGGAGGAATTGGTGAAAGGGATTGGGGCCAAGCCGATGCTTTTGGACCCCAAGACGCATGACCTGATTGTGGCAGCCATCAGCCACTTGCCCCATTTGGCAGCGGCTGCCCTGGTGCAGGCGGCTGCGGCCATCGATGCAGAGTACCCGGTTACGCTCGCTCTGGCGGCAGGGGGGTTCAAAGATACGACCAGAATAGCCTCAGGCGATCCCGGCTTGTGGCGGGAAATCTGCTTCAGCAACAAAGAACAAATCATTACGATGATTGACCGCTTCGTGGGATATCTTGGTGCCATGCGGCAGGCGCTGGCTGGAGACCGGGAGCTGGAGTTTGTGGATCAGCTGGCAAAGGCCAAGACTGTGCGGGATCAGATTCCGGCCAAGATGAAAGGGTATTGGCCGTTCCTGGATGAGGTGATTGTCACCATTCCCGACCGGCCGGGGACGATCGGGGAAGTGGCGGCCATTTTGGGCGGAGCGAGCATTAACATCGACGACATAGAAATCCTCAGAGTGCGGGAAGGTGAAGGCGGGTCCTTAAGGCTGGGGTTTGCGAAGCCGGGGGCGGCTGCCGCTGCGGTCCGGGCCCTAAAGGAGCAGGGATTTGCAGCCTGGCTGCGGAATGGTTAAATCTGGGCTAGGGCTTCATTGATTTCGGCCAGCACCTGGGGGTCTTTTTCCAGGGCGAGAGCTTCAGCCAGGGTGTCCCTGGCTTTTTTCGTGCCGATCTTGCCCAAGGCCCAAGCAGCTGTGCCCCGGACTGCCGGTTTCGGGTCCTTGATGGCACGAGCCAGTTCAGGAACCGCTTCTTCAAGACGGAGGTTACCGCAGACAACGGCAGCGTTGCGCTGGAGGATGCCTTTGCCGCGCCAGCCGATTGGCGTCCGCTCGAATCTTTGCCTAAAATCACTGCTGCTGATGTTCAGCAAAGGAATGACTGGGACACTCGGTCCTTCCTGCGGCATGAAGCAAGAGTGGGGTGAAGGTTTGACCTGCTGGTTATACGGGCATACTTCCTGGCAGATATCGCAGCCCCAAAGGCGGATCCCGATCTTTTCCCGCAGATGGCGGGGAATGAAGCCCTGTATTTGGGTCAGGTATGAGATGCAGATATTGGGATTGATTCTGCCCGGTGCGAAGAGGGCATTGGTGGGGCAGGCTTTGACGCAGAGTTCGCAGTCGCCGCAGCGGGATGCAATTGGAGCAGGATTGGTGGCCGGCAGTTCCACATCCACGAGAATGCTGCCGAGGAAGATCCAGGAGCCGTAATCCGGCAGATAGACGCAGCAGTTTTTGCCCAGCCAGCCAAGCCCGGCACGGAGGAAGATCGCCCGGTCGATGGTGGGTTTGGTGTCGACGCAGATCAGGTATTCATTTACGCTGAGATGGGCCTGCATCCAGCGAGCCAGGGCGGTGAGCCTCTCAGTGAGCACTCTGTGGTAGTCGCTGCCCCAGGCATAGCGGGACAAAAGCCCGGACTGGGGCTCCACCCGGGGCGGCACGGATTTGTAGGCAATGGCCGTACTGATGATGGATTTGACGCTGGGCAGCAGTGCCTGAGGGTGGGTGCGGAGCTGCAGATCCTGCTCTGCGAATTTGGGATAGAGTTTTTGTTCCTGAAGTTTGGCCAGCGTCGGCAGGGACTCGGCAAACGGAGCCGGGTGGGTGACGGCGACTGCGTCCAACCCTAAGCTGTAGGCTTGGGCAAAGAGCTCTTTCACGGCAATCTCTCCCTAATTAAGACCAAGGGTCAGCAAGACAAAGGGCAGGCGTGACGGCCTGCCCTTATGCATCAGTCAGTTGGCTGCTTCGACAGAGGTAACCTCAGGTACCTGCTGTTTAATAATGCGCTCAATGCCGGCTTTCAGAGTCATCTGGGACATTGGGCAGCCTACGCACGCGCCTTTGAGGCGGACTGTCACAACGTTGTTGTCATCAATGCTGACCAGCTCTACATCGCCACCGTCGCCTTGGATTTGGGGACGGATCAAGTCTATGACTTTCTGCACTCTCTCTTGAAGCGAGCTCAAGAAAGGCACCCCCTTTAGGATTTATAACTGTATTGATAAGTATACACCTTTTCGCCATGATTTACAACACTTGGGGGGAAATTGATACCGGTGCTGATTATGGTGCAGGTGTTCGGCAAAAACAAATAGAAGAGACATACAATGGTGTTATAGGATGGGGATTTGAATAATTGCGAAAACTGGGACTTGGCGAAAGGAGGATTTGTCAGCCCATTTGTAATCAATAATTGTACGATGTCTTTGTAAAACATGCCAGCAGATAGTAATTGTATATGAAAGGGAATTAACCTTTAAACAACGCAAAATTCATGCGCTGGTTGACTGATGGAATACGCTGAAAGGGGGGTGCGGACGTTTTTTTGGACTTGACTACGCGGCTAGGCCAAGACTTCGT
>ENA-UPSB01000290-UPSB01000290.1-bioreactor-metagenome-genome-assembly--contig:-NODE-290-length-88321-cov-6.598815_pt1 | contig 88321 bp, 85 predicted proteins | sample MGYA00238182_ERZ773286 | MGnify/ENA primary metagenome ERZ773286 (study PRJEB29026, sample SAMN07631240) | bioreactor metagenome | isolation source: Switchgrass digestor | place: USA: Dartmouth... | reverse complement strand
AAAACAAAATGTTGGAGCAACTTGGTTACCCCAACATTTATTATAGAACCTTTTTAATGCGATTTTTATCTTTTGGTTGACTGTTATTACCGATTGAGCAGAAATGATTCAGACAGATGTCAGGTAATGGGCGCAGAAGGGAACGATGCGCCCATTGTCATATACATGGAGGCTGCATCTTCTCAGGCGCTCCAGGTCGAGATTGTACGCGTCCTGAAACGCCATGCCCGTGACGGTAAAGCCGTTTGCCGCCACCCTGGCCAGAAAGGTATCGAAGTCCATCATATCTCCGCAGCAACTCTCTCCTGCCCCTTGCGCGGTGCCCGAATCCTTTGCAGCCGGATCGGGCAATTCGGTTTCCTTTGCAGCCCGGTTGAGCCGTTCGGCTTCCTTTTCCAACTCAAGATTTCGCTTCCAGCGGCGGGCGACAAAATTTCGGTTGCGCAAGGCCTCTTCTTGAATGATTTTGCCGCCGGCTTTGGGCATCGTTTTCATCCGATGCGCCGTATTCGCCCGGGGTTTACAGCAGCAGTCGCCGCCGGATGCGGCTTTGGGCGTCAAAGCGATCAGCCTGTCCGGCATGATTACGAAATCGCCGTGGAAACCGCAGCGGGGATGGTCGCAGGCGGACGGTGCAAGATCGGCCACCCGGATCCGGCCTCCGGTCTGCTTTTCGATTTCGGTTACGATCTCCGGAAGCGTGATCCGGCTCTCATCCTTCGGGGGCGACGGATACCGCCCAAAATAGCTGACGGGCTGGAAGTGGACGCCGCGCACGGCCGGCGAATGCTCCATACCGAATTGAATAATCTCTCCGATCTGTTTGTTATTGACACCGGGAACGATAGTGGGCACCAGGGTGACGCCGATACCGTTCTCCCCGCATACCCCGATTGCTTCGAGCTTCTCCTTCAGCAGAGGCCTGCCCCGCAGGGTTTTATAGACCTCGTCGTCCAGGCCGTCAAACTGCATAAATACAAAATCCAACCCCGCCTCCGCAAGCCGCTTCGTAAAGGCGGGTTCTTTACCCAGGCGCAGGCCGTTGGAATTCAGCTGAACGGAGGTGGCGCCGGCGGTTTTGGCCGCGCGCACGATTTCCGGGAGGTCGTCCCGGACGGTGGGTTCGCCGCCGGAAAGCTGGATAAACCGGCATTCCATATCGATTAAAAATTTGAAATCATCGAAGAACTCGTCCACGCTTTTGTCCGCTTTAGCTTCCCTGTCGCCGCTTTCCGCGAAACAGACCGGGCACTTGAGATTGCACCGGTCCGTTACTTCCACAAGGACGCAGCAGGTGCTCTGAAGGTGCTTTTCGCACAGCCCGCAGCCGGAAGGGCAGTCGGGGAGGTCCGCTTCGTTTTCCTTCGGGGGCCGGTAGTTCCCCCAGGCGGCAAGGTCGGGTTCCGATCCCCGCCAGACCACGGCGGTGTATTCGCCGTGGATCGGGCATGTTTTCTCCATATGCCAGTTGTCATCCCGTCGTGTCAATATGGCCGGAATGCGCTTTAGGCAAACGGGGCACACGCTGTATGTTTTTCTGATTGAGCCGGATGCGGCGGCGTCGGTTTTTTTTGCGCGCCTGGCAATTGCGGGAACCGGTTTTTTGACATCTCCGGAACCTGTTCTTGTAAGGGATATTTTTTTTATTTCCATTTTAATTCTCCGTTCTTATATCAGTGAATATGATCCGTCCACACCAGTTAATTATTCGTCCGTCCGTTTATCATCTAATTAATCGCCCATCAGTTAATTAACCGCCCTTATGCCGGTTGATTCCTTATCCTTATACAAGTTAATTCCCCGTTCTGATACCGGAATCAACGGACGTTTCAATAAGCGTTTGCGCTTCCTTTTGAGACTTTGCGGTCCTGGATATAATCGAGCAGCTTCAGAACTGTCCCGCAGGGACACCGTTCTGTCTTCCATCGGCTGATATCCCCGGTACGGTATCGGATAAAGGGCATTCCTACCCTCGTCAGCGTGGTAAACACGATTTCGCCCCATTCCCCGTCGGGGAGGACGGCGCCCGATTCGGGATCGATGATTTCAATATAAAGATCAGCCTCCCGGACATGATATCCGATTTGGTTTTCGCAGCTTACCGCACAGCCGAGGCCCATTTCGGTCATGCCGTAATGCTCGAAGACTTCCGCGCCCCATGCGTCCCGGATGGTTTTGCGAACCTCGTCGGAAACGAAGTCGGCGCTGAGCAGCACGGTTTTAATGGTGGAAAGCTGCGGGTAACGCTTGGCCAGGATGGCGATGGGGCCCGGCATGCCCACCAGGGAGGTGATCCCGTTGGCCGCGATGGAACGGGAAATCTCTTCATCCGGAAGACCGAAGAGCGGTTCCGTCTTGGCGCCCAGCCGCGCCAGTCCTTTGATGAGCTGGTCGCCCACAGACGCCGGCGTTTTATAGGGAAAGAGAATTCCGACAGAATCCGTCTCGTCCACAAGATTGCGCATGCCGTGATGAAAAAAATCCGTGCAGAGTTCAATGTCCGAATCGGTGAAAAACACTCTTTTGGAAGTTCCCGTGCTCCCGCTGGTCTGCAGGGTCACGATGCGGCTGATTTCATTGGGATGGACACAGAGCAGCCGGTAAGGATCGGCCTTGAGATCGCAGGGAGTGGTAAAGGGAAGATCCGCCATCGATCGCAGGCTTTCAAGGCGCACTTTCCCGAAGCGCTCCCGGTAGAAGGCGCTTTTTTCCGCTGCAAGGGAGAGGGTCCGGTTGATGCTGTCCAGCTGATAGCGCTCAAGCCCGCCGCGAGTAAGCTTTTCGGCCCCGATCTTCCTCGTAATCCAGCTGTCCATGGTAGGTCTGCTCATGATCATTCCTCTTCCGTTTCATCTTTTTTATATATTGTATCAGTTATTATTCCGGCTGCAACAGCGGATTTTGGTATCGATAAAAGCCACACCCAAAATTGAGTGTGGCTTTTATACTCTTTTTGTTTATTCTAGTCTGCTTGATATGCTCTTTCTATTTCTTCCTTAGCCCAACTGTTTTCTGTATCAGTCAAGTTTACACTCTTGCCTGTATTCTTAGCAATTAAATGGTCAAGCAGTCTATTAATCATTGCAATTGCCTCTGCTCTAGAGACTGGCGCATTCGGTCTGAATGTTCCATCTGGATATCCATTGATGATGCCCATACTGTATAGGTATTCAATCGCTTCTTTACCATATACATCAGAAATGTCAGTTAAACCGCTATCTGCCTCAATTACTATACCGCTTATATCCAGCATATTAAACAGCGCAACAACTAATTCCTGACGTGTAATTTTTTCATTCGGTCTGAATGTTCCATCTGGATATCCGCTCATGATTCCCAGACTGAGAATCTTTTCTACTGCGTCTGTATACCACTTTCCATCAATGTCAGCGCAGTTAACGTCATTATTTCCTCTTTCTTCAATGATGTTAGCTAACATCTGAGTGAGCTCAGCTCTAGAAACATGGTTGTTTGGTCTGAATGAGCCATCTTCATAGCCTTTTACATAACCGTTAATATGCTGTTTTACTTTGACACCTTTCTTAAATGGAGCTTTACCCCCAGCCGTAGGAGGTGTTACAGGGTCTTTTACTTCAGTCTCTTTAGCACTTCCGCCACCTCCGCCAGATGAACCGCCAGAGCCTCCACCTGTGCTAGGTTCAGATCCACCTGTTCCAGGGTCTGTGCCAGGATTAGTTCCACCTGTACCTGGGTCAGTTCCACCAGTTCCTGGGTCTGTTCCAGGATCTTCTCCACCTGTTCCAGGATCCGTTCCACCAGTTCCAGGATCTTCAGGTTTGCTCACGATCATAATATTCAATCTCGCTGAGTAAACAGTGAGGATTTAATGTATCTAGTTCAATTTCCTTAAATGTCACTTTATTGTTTAAGTCTGTCACAGTCATTACAAATGTTCCGCTACCATTTATATCCGCCCAACCTGACCTATACATCATTGAGGCAGGTATATTTACTTTAAGAGTGCTTCCTGCTGGAGGATATACTAAGCATAACCCCGATCCTGATTCATCAGTAGCAGTCCATTCTATACATCCATACGGGTCATAGGCAGTTACTTCAACAATAGGTCCTCCGTTAGTATCCATACCTTCAATGGTATCAGACAACCAGTCTACAGTAACTGTTTTTGTTACAGTAGTTACTCCATCTATACTTCTTGCTGTAAAAGTATATGTGCCGTTCTTATAAACTTGATAGAATTGCTTCTTATTCCCATAGTATTTACTGCCATTTGGAAGTATAATTTCTAAGGTCAGGTCGTCTGGTGTCAAACCAATAAGACCAATCTCAGCAGCAGTTCCGTAGTCATACCCCTCTGCCTTAAAGGTAATAGGAATATGCCCCGATGCATCCTTTTTAGATTCGTAGTCTAAAACCTTAACCTCTATTGTAGAGGTCTGTCCCTCATAGCTTATAGTTACATCCTTGGATCCCTCAGTATGAGTATCAAACTCCGACACCATGTCTGATCCTCGCTGTCTTTTCAGGTGTCAACTGCATTCCGCGTACTACTACCATGTCTTTAATCATTAAATATTTTTTCACTGCTAAAATTTAGACCAACTGTATCGTTTTGGTATACTCGTTTTTTCTTAACTGCTTACTATCCGAAAAACGCCATATTGTGTTGAGTGATTTCTTTTATCTATTCCCACCGATTATTAAACATGTCTTTATATTGTTCAGGCCGTACTTTCTTCAGAATTAATTTTGCAATTTTAAATATATTACGAATTTATACGAATTAATTTCGAATTTGACCGTGATTATTAATACAAAAAGAAAATTATGGTTTAATTCCAAAATTTGAGGGTTCCGTTATCGCGGTCGATATTTTATACTGGAAAACGTGGCGGGAAAAACAATCGGGAGTTCCAGGCGCCGAAAAGTTAACATCGTTGTTTTTTGAAAAAGAGTTGATACTTACGATAAAGTATGCTGAAGAACAGGAGGACGAAAAATGAAAAACGGAATGAGAAAAATAACGTTAACGCTGGCAATGCTGCTTGTTATGGCAGTGCCCGCGCAGGCATTCGCGGCGCAGCAGTGCGATGTGCAGACGGCTGCGTCAAAGAGCGGCAACGTCACCGTGATTTATAATCAGATTAAGGAACAGATCGATAAAGCAGGAAATCCTGCTCGGTACCTGGAAAGGTATAACCAGGCGCCGCAGGCAAAGCAGACCCCCGCACAGGAAACTAGGCAGGCGGTTCCTACAAAGCAAACACCGGCGAAGAACACAACAACCACAACTCCGGTGCGGAACGAAAACACATCCGGGAATACGGCAACGCCCGCTTCAAACAATGAAACCAAAACGCCTGCAGCTGCAATCATCGGCGATTTCGAACAGCAGGTCGTCGACCTGGTCAACAAGGAAAGAGCCGCAGCAGGACTGCCGGCCCTTAAAGTGAATGCTAGGCTTGCAGCGGTGGCTGAGAAAAAGGCTGAAGACCTTAGGGACAACCATTATTTCGACCACAATTCACCGGTTTACGGATCCCCCTTTGATATGATGAAGCAGTTCGGCATCAGCTACACTGCAGCCGGCGAGAACATTGCAAAGGGTCAGAGAACCCCGGCCGAAGTAATGAACGGCTGGATGAATTCATCGGGACACAGGGCGAACATTCTGAACTCGAACTTTACTGAAATCGGCGTCGGTTACGTGACGGACGAAAACGGTACCGGATACTGGGTACAGCATTTCATAAGACCGTAAGGCGGACGCATGCGAGTGACAGCGAATGAACCCTAAGAACAGAATAATAAACAGAATATAAAAGGGCAGCTCTTCCGGGGGCTGTTCTTTTCTATTTGAATATGATAATGGGAATGCCCCGGTTTTTCGCGATTAATTTCCCCGAAGCGTTAACACTTGTAAATGTGAAAAATATAATGGATATTGATTTCCAATCATGCCGACGGGTCCGGAAAGCCCGCGGCCAGCGAAACAGCATTGCGGAAAATCAATAAACGGGAGGGGATCAATATTGAACGACTACAAGTCATACCACGGGCCTATCGGAACACCTGACGGATCGTACAACCAACCGATCGGGACAGTCGGCGGATCGTATCATCGGCCTGTCGGAAAGCCAGGCGGATCATACAACCGGCCTGTCGGAACTACTGTCGGATCATACGACCGGCCCGTTGGAACGCCCGGCGGATCATACCATTGGTCTGCCAGAGCCTTCCGCGGATCAGATGTAAACGCGGCGCAGCGCGACGGCGATCAGCCGTACAGTTTCTTTACCAGTTTTTTAAACATGAATCCGGAGACCGGCTATCTGGTCTTTGAAGTGCATGAAGATTCACCCGTCAGGGGAAGGCTGCCGGTGCCGGGCGCGAGAGTTACGGTAAGCAAGCCTCTGGGCGGCGGCTTTTATTTTACCAAGATCGTAGAAACGGATGAAAGCGGTTGGACGGAACCGATCCCGTTGCCGACGGTGAGCAGGGACCTCTCGCTCAGGCCGGGAGGGGAGCGGGTATTTACGTCCTATCATGCCAGTATTGAAGCGCCCGGCTATGAAAGACAGGACCTCTTTGAAATTGAAGTCTTTGACGGCATAACTTCCGTGCAGCATGTGGCCCTGCGGCCCAATGGAGCGAGGTGAGTACGATGGCGATCATCACCAGACCGGATGTGCCGTTCATTCCGGAAACAATCACCGTTCATCTGGGGGCTCCCGACGAGCCGGCGGAAAACGTAACGGTTACCTTCCCCGATTACATTAAGAATGTTGCCTCCAGCGAACTGTATCCCACATGGCCCGAATCCGCGCTCCGGGCAAATATCTATGCGCAGATCAGCTTTGCGCTGAATAGGATATTCACGGAATGGTACAGGAGCAGGGGCTACGATTTCGATATCACCAATTCCACCGCCTTTGACCAGTCTTTTGTAAAAGACCGGGATTTCTTCGATAATATCAGCAGGATTGTAGATGAGATCTTTGACAGTTATATCGTAAGACGGGGCAGCAGGGAACCGCTGTTTGCGGCATACTGCGACGGCGCGGAAGTCCAATGCGAGGGATTGCTCCAGTGGGGCACGGTGGAGCTGGCAAACCAGGGCATGATCCCCTACGAGATCCTTCAGCATTATTACGGGGAAGACATCGACCTGGTTCGCGATGTTCCCGTTGCCGCAAATTTTGAATCTTATCCGCTGTATCCTTTGCGGCTGGGTACCTTCGGCCGTGAGGTGTCAATCATTCAGAATGAATTAAACAGGATTGCGGATAATTATCCGGCAATCCCCAAAATAGAGAACCCTGACGGAATCTTCGGACCGGATACGGAGGCTGCCGTAAAGGCGTTTCAGCGAGCGTTCGGCCTGGCTCCGGACGGAGTCGTCGGCAATGCCACCTGGTATAAAATCAAATATATTTACAACAGCGTAAAGGGCCTCGGAGAGCTGTTTTCGGAAGGGATTGCGCCCGAAGAACTGGAAAGTCCGTTTGAAGCCTTCTGGGAGGAGGGAGATTACGGCCCTTGGGTCAGGCTGATCCAATATTATGTCCGCGCCCTGCAATGTTATTATAATCTTACACCCCGGATTGAGCTGACCGGAAGATTCGATCCAGAGACCACGGCTGCGGTAAAAGCGCTGCAGTCAATTTACGGCTTTGAACAAAACGGAATCGTGGATGTCCGGACCTGGGGCAAGATGTATCAGGATTACCGTCAGAATGTACATAAGATACCGACGGACTGCTTCAATGTTTCGCCCCTTTATCCGGGTTATTTGCTGTATAAGGGAATGGGCGACAACAACGTCAGGCTGATGCAGACTTACCTGAGGCGAATTGCGGAAACAGACAAGGATATTCCGATGATCACGGTTACCGGCATTTTTGACGATGCGACCCTGGAAGCCGTCAAGGCCTTCGACCGCAAATATCTGGAAGAGGGTTCGGGCGTGATAGGCCCCCTTACATGGACGTTCATCGTCCGCCAATATACCGATTTAACCACTCCGACTTAATAACCGGATTGCTTGCAAAGGAGAGCCGGCCGGCGGCCCGGCAGTGACTAGCAGTGAATAGCTTATGACAAGGAGAAGTGGCCGGCGGCCCGGCGGCAGCAAGCAGTAAAAAGGAAGAGAGCGCCCGAACGATGGGCGCTCTCCTGAAAATTCCTGTAGTTTTTCCTTGTGGGAGCTTTCGGAAAGGAATGGGCTGTTTTAATCAAGCTCGAGCTTGTGATTCAGCAGCCAGACGGTTCCGACGCTGAATACCGCGGTAAAGGCGAGGGAACAGAGGATCCACTGCACCATGGCCATGTTGACCAGGTCGGTCATCTGCAAAATGCCTTCCGGACGAAGCATTAAGTTAACCTCTATTTTGAATTCATCCGCAAACATGTCAACCCAGTGCAAACGGCCGGTAATAAACGAAGCGGCCTGAATGATCTTGTTCTCCAGCCAGGAAAGCGCAAAGAAGGACAGGATCCCCAGCGGGATGCGGAAACGGCCCAGCAGCTTCAGATTCGCTACGCTGCATGCCAGGAACAGTTTTGCAACCTCATTCAGGATCTCCGCCACCACCGCAATGAAAATCAGGATGATGGCAAGGTACTCCTTGGCTTCGAAATAATACAGTACCTTCATGAGCACCGGAAGAATATCCGTCATGGGGCTGATGATCCATAAAAAGATCAGGATGCCGAGTACCGAAACAATTCCGGTGAGCACGATCCACATCGTGCTGACGACGAGCTTGGAAACGACGAGCTCCGATCCCCGGACCGGCAGCGTCATGGTCAGATAGCCTTCGTTGGAAAAAATATTGGTATTGAATATCTTAAACAGCATGATAATCATGATGACGATCGTGGAGACCATGATCCCCATGACGAGAAATCCCGCTATGATATTTGTAATGGCTCTGTTGACAAAATTGAGAAGGAGCGGAAGAAAAATCATTCCGAGCAGGATCGTCAAGTAGATTCCGGCGAAATCTCTCCAGGTGGACCGTATATCATGTTTGATCAGTTTCCCTAACATTTGAATACCTCCCTGAATAATTCATCAATTGACTTTCCTTCCTTTTCCCTGATGTTGTCGATATCCCCCTGCAGTACGATTTCTCCTTCTTTCAGGAAGATCACGGTGTCAAAAATCCTTTCTACATCGGAGATCAGGTGGGTGGACATGAATATCGTCGCGTCTTCACTGTAATTTGTAAGGATCGTATCAAGAATGAAGTCCCTTGCCGCCGGGTCCACGCCGCCGATGGGTTCGTCGAGGATATAGAGCCTCGCGTTCCTTGACATTACCATGCATAGCTGGAATTTCTCCATCATGCCCTTTGACATGGTGCTGATTTTCTGTTTTTCGTCCAGACCCAGCCGCCTCAGCATTCCGCGGCACTTCTGCTCGTCGAAATCCGCGTAGAAATCGCGGAAAAGCGCTATCATATCGCTTGGGCGCATCCATGGGCTGTGATACGTGGTGTCGGGCAAATAGCTGATAATCGCCTTGGTTTCGGGCCCGATCTCCTTGCCGTTGACAGTTACGCTGCCTTGAAAATCCTTTATGGTTCCGGCCAGGATCTTCATCAGGGTGGTCTTCCCGCTTCCGTTGGGTCCCAGCAGGCCCACGATGCGGCCCGGTTCCAGCGTCAGATTCACGTTGGAAAGAGCGGTCTTTTTCCCGTATTTCTTTGTCAGCCCGGTGATCCTGACCAGTTCTCCGGTTTCCCCGGTTCCGGACGGAAGGACTTCGGAGGCGCTTGTGGCAGCCTTCCCCTCGTCGTCGCCGCTGCCGAATTGCTGTATGTTATTTTGTTCCATCATTTTGTGATTCCCCCTTTTCCAGGACTTTTTTCATCATTTCCAGGGCTTCAAGGTCCGAATACCCCAGGCGCTTCATCTGTCGTATAAACTGCCCGATGATCTCATGGGCCGTCGATTCCCGCATTTTATTGATCAACTCCTCGTTCTCCGTTATAAAACGCCCGACTGTACGATCCGTGTAAACAAGTCCGTCCCGCTCCAGTTCCGCGAGCGCGCGCTGCATCGTGTTGGGATTGACTTCATATCTGATTGCAAGGTCCCTGACAGAATCAAGCTTCGAACCGGCCTTTAATTCCCCTGAGGCGATCTTGAACTTGAAACTGTCGACCAACTGCAGATAGATCGGCATGTTGGCTTGATACTGATTTGCCATCTAATCGACACCTCTTTTGTATTATTGTATTAGGCAATTAATACAATAATACAGCTATGACAATTATGTCAACATGTTTTTTTAAATTTTGATTTTGCCTTATATTAATTTGCCGTTTCACAGGCAGCCCCGGTTTTTATCTGAATTCTTATCTAAACTTGGATGGACAAAACGATGCGGCTATTTTTCGGATATGATATAATTTGACCATAAAGTTCCGGCGCTTAAGGGACCGTTTGCAGCGCCGGAAACAACGCCGGATGGCAAATGAAGAGTTTTATTTCAATAATGATGCAAGGTTATATTTCAATAATGTGAAGGGGATGAACTGAAATGGGAACCGAAAAACTTACCGAAGCATGCTCCAAAGGCAATATCCATCTGAAACGCGGTTTTCGGGCCAAAAAGAGAATCCGGTTTATTATGGCGTTAATCATCGTCCTGTCGATGGTTCTTTCCATGAGCGTAACCGGCTACGCAGTTACAATAAAGACGGTTTATGTCAGTCTTGACGACCGGGTACTGAATCATGCCGCCCTGGAAAGCGAAGGCAATCTGTTTCTGCCGCTGCGGTCGGTTTGCGAAGCCCTCGGGTATTCGGTGGAGTGGTCGGCAGCGGACTTTAGCATCACCGTAAAAAATGAAGGTAAAACGGTGCTGTTTGAACCGAAGAAAAACAGCGTTACCGACCAACGGCACAGCTATTATGTAACCGGGAATTATCCCGACCTCGGTTATATCGGCGGAGGTTGCATCACATTCGGCGGCCGCATTTACATTGACTCTGAAATCATTGAATCCTGCTTCGGGGTCGTAAAAACCTATGACCGGGAGTCAAGCACCTGGAAGCTTTCAGTTCCTCCTCAAGACAACATGACGGCGGAAAACGTAAAAACCACATATGAGGACGACAGGCTCCAAAGCGTCGTCCAATACCCGCATATCACAACGCCTGTCAAGGCGGCGGCGGATAAGATCAACGCCGTCATCCTGGCCGATGTGCAGAGGGCGGAGAAGGAGACGCGGGAGAGTCTGATGGAACTCGGGGATTATCAGGGCCCGAATCAATTTGAAACCTATTTCAATTATAAGTTCCCCTACAGGCAGGGAGACCTTCTGCCCCTGGTGCTCACCGACTACCGGTATTTAGGCGGAGCCCACGGCGACGAGAAGCAGATCGCCCATACCTTTGATCTTAAGACCGGAGAGGAATACCGCCTTGCGGATCTGATGAAAGAGGGATCGGGATATGCGGAATTCATCAGCGAGTCCGTCAAGGACGAAATTATCAAAAGGGGACTTGCAAAAGCGCAGCTTAAGGAGTTCGTTTCCATTGCCCCCGATCAGAGCTATTATCTGACGAACGCCGGTCTGGTAGTCTACTTCCAGAGGTATGAGTATTTCCCGGGTGCGGCGGGAATTCAGGAATTTGAATTCTCATGGGGGGATCTGGCACAGTATCTGAAACCGGAATTCATTAAAAAATAAAATAGGGATTCCAATAAAGCTAAATTATAAAACTAAATTGTGAAACGAAATCTATGAAACTAATAAGAAACTAATTTTTCGCAAAGAAAAGGGCTGCAGCGCCGACATTGCTGCGGCTTTTTCATGTGCGCCGGGCGTCGGCAAAGGAGAAAAAACAACAGAATTTCTTAAATTTCAACAAATACTCACTTGATTTTCTATTAATTGTTGCAAAAAGTGTAAATATGGTTTATACTACATTGGTAGTATAATGTTATACGATTTCATATCGAAACTGAAGTACAAGTAGTAGTTCAAATCGAAAAAATAGAAACGATCGCCGATATGAATCGCAAAGTGAAACTGTGGGTCATATATGGAACAGGTACCGGAGAGAGTATCGGCGGAATGCCAGAGAATGCAGGTTTTCGAGAAGGCCTGCATCATATACGACAAGGCGCTTAAAAACTTTATATACACATTGACAAGAAACGACCCTTATGCGGCGGATGAGATCTATCAGAACACCATGCTGGGTGCATTAACCGGGTTGAACTGCCTGCGCGACAGCAGCAAGATAAAATCATGGATTTTCTCCATTGCCAAGGCCGAATCCAGGCGATACTATGCGAGCCGCCGGCCGGAGAAAAGCGCGGACAGGAGCATCGCGGCAGGAGGGGAAAATTGCTGGCCGGAGCATTCCTATGATTTTACGAAGCATATTGAAGACAGGGAATATGTCAAAACCCTGATCAATTGCCTGGAGAGCGAAGAGCGGCAGCTTTACATCCTGCACTATTATTACGGACTTCCGTTGAAAGAGGTTTCGGAAATGCTCAATATCAATTACAGCACCGTCCGTTCCATGCATATGCGGGGGATAACCAAAATGAGAAAGCAATCATCTCGGCGGCAAGATGTGTAGATCTGATGCCGGTTTTAAAGCGGGAAGCGGCCGCCTCCCGCAATATACAAAATATGCTCTGTAATCGGAGCATATTTTTTTTACAAGCTTTTGTTAAGAGTTGCAAAGCTGGCAACAATAATTTATGATTGTGGAAGCAGGCGCTGGAAAGAGGATGAGCCATGGGGGAAAAATGGAAACGGAATATTATATTGTTTATCGCCAGTCAAACCGTGTCTCTTTTCGGTTCGTCCCTGGTGCAATACGCCATCATGTGGCATATTACCCTGGAAACCCAGTCCGGGGGAATGATGACGATCTTCATCATCTGCGGTTTTCTCCCCATTTTCTTTATTTCGCCCTTTGCAGGGGTATGGGCCGACCGGTACAACCGGAAGAGGCTCATCATCCTGTCCGATACCCTCATCGCTTCGGTGACATTGATTCTGGCCGTCTTTTTCATTATGGGATATCGTGAGGTTTGGCTGCTCTTTGTGATTTCGGCCGTGCGAGGACTGGGACAGGCTGTTCAGATGCCGGCGGTCGGCGCTTTGATCCCGCAGATCGTGCCCGAGGACAAGCTTATGAGAGTAAACGGGGTCAACAGCAGCATCCAGTCCCTGATCCTGCTTGCTTCACCCGTTGCAAGCGGCGCCCTGCTCACGCTGGCGGTCATCGAAATCATTTTCTTTATAGACGTCGTAACCGCAGCAGTTGCAGTTTGTACCTTGTTGTTTTTTGTCCATGTTCCCGCCCACACCAAGGCGCTGGAAAAGCAAAAGGCAGGCTATTTCAAGGATTTGGCGGAAGGTTTGCGCTATATACGGAGCCACAAGTTCATAAGGCGATTCTTCCTGTTCTGCGGCCTGTTCTTTATACTTGCCGCGCCGATGGCTTTTCTCACCCCGCTCCAGGTTGCAAGGAGCTTCGGCGATGACGTATGGCGGCTTACGGTTATCGAATTGACATTTTCCGCGGGCATGATGGGAGGAGGCCTTCTTATCGCCGCCTGGGGCGGTTTCAGAAATAAGGTAAAGACGATGATCCTGGCTACTTTGATCATGGGAGCCGGGACCATATTCCTGGGGATCGTACCGATATTTTGGCTGTATTCCGCCCTCATGGCTGTGCTCGGCATGTCAATGCCGGTGATGAATACGCCGGCCACGGTATTGCTGCAGCAAAAGGTTGAGGAGGAGTATCTGGGCAGGGTGTTCGGGGTCCTGAGCATGATATCAAGCTCCATGATGCCGTTGGGGATGCTGGTTTTCGGCCCCCTGTCGGATTATGTCAGGATCGAATGGATGCTTGTGGGCACGGGAGTTTTCATGATCCTCGTGACCATTCTTCTGTTGGCGCGAAAGTCGATGCTCGAAATCGGCGACATTTGATTAAAAAAACAAAAAATTACATATATTTATTGCATAAAATCTATAAATAATTGCATTATATACAATAAATATGGTATAATAACCGACAAAATACAAGATACAGGGGAGGGGTAGCAATGGGATTGCTTGAAAAAGTAATGGGCAAGGCGAAGGATGCCGCCGAAGAGATGAAAGAACGGGCAGAGGTGATGAAGGACGCCGCGGAAGAAAAGGCCGGAACCCTGATGGAAAAAGCGGGAGACGGAATGGATGGTCTGAAAGAACGGGCGGAAGAGCTGAAAGAAAAGCTTGACGATAAAGCGGAAGACCTGAAAGATAAAGCGGAAGCCAGGATGGACGACCTGAAGGAGCGGGCTGAAGATCTGAAGGGAAAAACCGAGGGACTCATAGAAAAATTTGAAGGAAAAGCGGAATCATTAAAAGATAAACTTGAAGAAAAAACTGACGATATTAAATATAAAATAAAAAAAGATTGACAGCGGCTGGGCGGTAGAGACGAGATCTCCGGATTGATGCGGAAGGGGGGCACGGTTCAGGAGGTTTCGCCATAGGGCGCTGATTACCGGGAGGATATCGACTTGCACCCTGACATCACGAACAAGATACAGAATAATTTTCAGGAACTATTAAAGCATTCCAGCGATGTTTATGAGATTGTTTCTCCGGATTTTACGATTCTGTGGATTGACGCCGCAGTTGAAAAAATCATCGGCTTTAATCCGGAAGAACGAATCGGTAAAAATGCGCTGGAATTTTTTGAGGGAGATCAAAAGCGTGAATTAATCAGGAAGATGGATGCCGTACTCGAAAACCCGGAAGAAGTGGCTTGGGGAGAATTGGTCCTGACAGATAAAAGCGGGAAAAACAATCGATTTACATATACGATGGCCAATCAACTGGAGGAGCCTTCCGTCCGCGGCATTCTGATTCTCTGGCAATACGTATCGGAAAGCGAGGAAAAACAGAAAGCGATCGAATATATCGCGAACCATGACGAATTGACAGGGCTCCCGAACAGAATCTATCTTTCCAAAAAGTTGAAAGAGATGTGCGGGGAACAGAACGATCCGAACTATACTTTCGCGCTGATCATGCTCGATATCGACGGCTTCCGCTATGTGAACGACGCTCTTGGTTATCAGCTCGGGGATCAATTGATAGTCCAAGTTTCTCAACGCCTGAAAGATTTCCTGGGCAGGGATGTTTTTCTATGCCGATATTCCGGAGACCAGTTTGCAATCATATTGCAGAATCTGAAAGAGACCTGGGAATATGAACAGGCGGCAAAAAAGATCACTTCCCTGTTTAATGAAGCCTTTAAAGTCGACCTCTATGAACTGGACGTCACGGCAAGCCTTGGAATCAGCCTGTACCCCCATGATGAAAAGGATCCCGGTATGCTGATCAATTACGCCAACATCTCATTGCTTCGCTCCAAGCACGAGGGAAAAAACCGATATAAGTTTTATTCCACCGATATCGGGATCCAGGCATACAAACAGGTTGTTCTGCGCAACGACCTTCTGAAGGCCATTGAAAGGAACCAGCTCCGGCTTTATTACCAGGCACTGGTCAAGCTGGATTCCAGCGACATCTTGGCGGCGGAAGCCCTGATCCGGTGGGATCATCCGGAGTGGGGCACGGTTTCGCCCAATGAATTCATCCCCATAGCCGAGGAAACGGGATTTATCATAAACCTTGGAAACTGGATGTTAAGAGAGGTTTGCTGCAACTATAAAAGATGGATGGAGCAGGGCATGCCTCCCATCAAGATCTCGGTGAATTACTCCGGCATCCAGTTTTATGAAAGGAATTTCACGGAAAACATTTTGAACATAATCTGGGAGCACGGGCTGGATCCCGGTTTCCTGATCATGGAAATTACGGAAAGCGTCTTTATGAAGAATCCCGAAAAAGCCATCATTGATATTAAAAGCCTGCAGGAAAACGGGATACAGGTGGCGCTGGACGATTTCGGAACGGGATTTTCATCCCTGTCCTATTTGAACTCCTTTAACATCGATATCCTGAAGATAGACCGTTCTTTTATCAAAAACATTACGGTGGACAACTCCAGCTCGATCATTACCCGATCGGTCATCGATCTGGCTCAGGAGCTGAAGATCAAGCTTGTTGCCGAGGGGATCGAAAACTGGGAACAGCTTGCATGCCTCAAAGAGATGAACTGTTATTCCGGCCAGGGATTTATCTTCAATAAACCGATGCCGGCGGAAGAATTTGAAAAACTTCTGGTGGCCGAGAAATGCCAGCCCGTTCTGCATCCCGGCCCAAAGAAGGTTTCGAATAAGAGGAAGTTCGTCAGGGTAAAGATTCCTAAGGTCCTGGAAGCGGATATGTGCATCGTTGAGCAGCCGGGTCTGAAATTAAAAATTGGGAATATGAAGGTGAAAGTAAAGAACATCAACGCAAACGGGCTTTGTTTCGTTTCTCCCGCCAGGCTTCCCGTCAATAAAAGCGTGACGCTGAAATTTCAGATCGGTCTGAAGGACGGCGGAAAAGCGAATATTCACGGATATCCTGTCTGGATCCAGGAAACGGAAGAAAACCTTTATGAGTACGGCGTGGAATTTGAACATGCCCCCTCGAAAAAGACCGATCTTGCGGCGGCGTTGTATTGCCTGTGCAAAGAGATGTACAGCTAAGCGAAAGCTTGTTAAATTTGCCCGCAGCGTTGTTGGGCTTCCTTCGGTGCTCAGAAACACGTGTCAGACGGTCGGCGTCTGAGGTGCGGAGATCATCGAGGACGCCAGGATCCCGGCTGCCATAAAACGCCCGATGGCGGACGCATTGTCCATCATGATTTCAAAGATAATGATTTCTCTTTCGTAATCTCCGGAAATCAGGGCCCTGATCTCGTCGATAAACAGTCCGACATCCCGGTACAGCAGCGATTTCCACTCGCTGGCGTCCCAATAGGGAAACTGTCCGAAGAATTCCGCCAGTTCGTCCGTGGTACGATAGAGATCCGCCATATAAGCGTCCACTGCGCTTTCATCGCCCTGGATCATGGCGTCGATCAATCCTATTTCGCTGTTGATCCGGCTCTGCAGATAATCCAGCATCTGCTGGGCGACCCGGGTGCCGTAAAAAACCCGCAGCGTATTATAAAAGTCCAAGGGAACCCTATAGATTCTGCTCAGGATGAACTCGAGATTCGGATGGTTAAAGGCCAGAGTCATTAGAAGGGACCTTTCCCACATGATGTACTGCATCCATAGTTCCTGGATAGTATCAATGATGTTTAAATCCTCAAAGGACAGGTTGTATAGTGTTCCAAGAGGAGTCTGCTGTGCCCGGCGTACCATATTAACAACTCCTTAAAATAAATTTAGTCTCATGAAATATATTATGCCGCGGGCTTTTTATTGTTGCAGGGGGCGGCGCATTCAAACGTGCGTAAGGGAAATCTCCGTTCGAACGAAGCCCCTTTACATGCCGTTTTTTCTGTGCTATGATTAGGAAAACCATAAAAATCAGGAGAACAGCATGCTTATCAATATGCCCGGATTTGCAATGGAATACGCTTACGCCAGCTTTGCTTCCTATTATTACTATGGAAGGAAGGCTTTTTTGAATTTCATTGCAAAGGGCGACGAATGCTGTTCCTGAATAAGAGACCGCCATCGTTTCGGCCCCGCAGTGAAATTCACTGCGGGGCTTTTTTCTTAAGCGGGCGTCGCGGTAAACCGCGGCGCCGGAATAAACGGGAGGTGAAAAAATGATCGTTGTATTGAAAGACAACCCGAATCAGAAGCAATTAGATAATCTGATCGAGTGGCTGAAAAGCCAGAATCTGGATATCCATTTCTCCAAGGGCAAGAATACCACGATCCTGGGGCTCATCGGCGACACCTCGGCCGTGGATATCGATCTTATTGCCGCGCTGGATATCGTGGAGGACGTAAAGAGAATCACGGAACCTTATAAAAACGCAAACCGGAAATTCCATCCGCAGGATACGGTGGTGGATGTAAACGGGGTAAAAATAGGGGGCGGAAATTTCTGCATTATCGCCGGTCCCTGTTCCGTCGAGTCCCTGGAGCAGATCGTCTCCGTGGCGCAGAGCGTGAAGGCTTCGGGCGCCCATATGCTGAGGGGCGGCGCGTTCAAGCCGAGGACTTCTCCGTACTCGTTTCAGGGAATGCGGGAAAAGGGCATCGAATTTCTGCTTGAGGCGAAGAAGGCATCCGGCCTGCCCATCGTAACGGAAATCATGGATATTTCCCAGCTCCCGCTCTTTGAAGAGGTGGACGTGATTCAGGTCGGCGCCCGCAACATGCAGAATTTCGAACTGCTGAAGGAGCTCGGAAAGACGTCGAAACCCATCCTGCTGAAGCGCGGGCTGTCCAGCACGCTCCAGGAACTGCTTATGAGCGCGGAATACATCATGGCCGGCGGCAACGAACAGGTAATCCTTTGCGAGAGAGGAATCCGCACCTTTGAAACGGGTACGAGAAATACGCTGGACCTGTCCGCGGTTCCGATGCTGAAAAATATGTCCCATCTGCCCGTTGTTGTGGATCCCAGCCATGCCACGGGATTATCCAAACTTGTTAAGCCTATGGCGATGGCCGCCGCCGCATGCGGAGCCGACGGGGTGATGATCGAGGTTCATAACGATCCGGTCCATGCCCTCTGTGACGGGCAGCAGTCCCTGACGCCCGAGGCCTTTGACGATATGGCAAGGAGCCTAAGGCAGATATTGCCCTATGCCTACAGACCATTTCATTGAGAAGGAGAGGATATTATGAAGGTTGGAATCGTCGGGCTGGGCCTTATCGGAGGCTCCATCGCAAAGGCTGTCAGGCAGAATACGGAGCATGAAGTATTCGGAACGGATCTGCAGGAGCAGGTTATCCTGAAGGCGCAGCTTCTGGAAGCCATTGACGGGAGACTGACCGATGAGGTACTGCGGGAATGCGATTATGTAATATTGGCAATTTATCCCGGTGCCGCCGTGGATTATGTAAAGGCTCGTAAGGACGATTTCAAAAAAGGTTCCGTCGTCATCGACTGCTGCGGCGTCAAGGAGGCAGTCTGCGCGGAAATCCGTCCCATTGCGGAAGCACACGGCTTTATCTATGTGGGGGGCCATCCCATGGCGGGTATCGAGTACTCCGGGTTTGATTATTCCCAGAGATCCCTGTTCAAGCACGCGTCCATGATCCTGACTCCCCAGACGGACATGAGCCTCCGGGAGATGGAGCGCCTGAAAAAGTTCTGGCTGGCGCTGGGGTTCAACCATGTCCAGCTTTCGACGCCCGAGGAACATGATCGCATCATCGCCTTTACTTCCCAGCTTGCTCATGTGATCTCCAGCGCCTATATAAAGAGCCCGACCGCGGAAAAGCATAAGGGATTCTCCGCCGGAAGCTACAAGGATCTAAGCAGGGTCGCGAAGCTGAACGAGGTCATGTGGACCGAGCTTTTCCTGCTGAACCGGGAAAACCTGGTGGCTGAAATCGACGGCATGATCCGGCGCCTGCAGGAATACAGGGACGCCATAAACGAAGGAAGAGAAGAGGACCTGCGGGAACTGCTCCGCGAGGGAACAGAGCGCAAGGTCCTGATAGACGGATGATCATATTTTCGGCTTGGCTGATTTATATTGCTCAATAAACAGTTTTACCCAGAAAGGACAGAATCAGTTCGCAGGCCAGGATCCCCGTCTTGTTGCGCTCGTCCAGGATCGGATTGATTTCCACCATGTCAAGGGAAAGCAGCTTTCCGGTTTCGGCTACCAGTTCCGCCGTGAGGAACGCTTCTCTCACGGTGAGTCCGCTGTGAACGGGAGTTCCTACGCCAGGCGCCTCCTCGGGCGTGATGGCGTCGACGTCAAAGCTGACGTGGATTCCATCGGTCCCGTCGGAAGCCACCTCTATCGCCCGATTCATGACTTCCGACATTCCCAGACGGTCCACTTCATGGATGGAGAATACGTGGATGCCGGAGGCGGCCATTCGCTTTCTTTCGCCGGGGTCGATATCCCTTCCGCCCACAACGGCCACATGCCTGGGGTCGACATGGCGAACCGCATCGGAAAATGCGATCATCTTTTCAGGACCGAATCCCGTCACCGCGGAAAGCGGCATTCCATGCATGTTTCCGCTCGGAGAAGACTCATCGTTGTTAAAATCCCCATGGGCGTCGATCCAGATCAAGCCGAGTTTGTTAAAGTGGGTTGCGGCTGCAGTAATGCTGCCCGCCGCCACGCTGTGGTCGCCTCCCAGGATAACGGGCAGAGCGCCTTTCCTTAGGGAATCGGTCACCTGTTCGAACAGTTTTTTATTCGCTTCAAAGATCGGTCTGAAGTTTTTCATCCTGGGATCGGAGGTCTCAGTCGGTCCGGTCAGGATATCTCCCTTGTCGACAACCGTAAACTCCATTTCCTCAAGCTTGTCCATCAATCCGGCATACCGGATCGCCAGCGGCCCCATGTTGACGCCCCGCTTTGAGGCGCCCAAGTCCATCTGCATTCCGATCACATGAATCGTCTTGTGTTTATCCATCAGACTCCCTCCCACATTTCTAATCTCAAGCCGGACTTATCAATAACCTTGTCAATGACAATTTAATCCAAAACCATATTATTATAAGTTGACCCGTTTAGCAAATCATTATTCAGACGGAAAGGGGCATGATAAATACGAGGTGATTTTTAATGAAAAACAAAAAAACATCCGGCGGCAACAAGTCGGAGAAAAGGATGAAAAGGGGAGCCGTTCCCGGTACGGTTCCGAACCAGAACCTGGGGCATAATTCCAAAAAGACGGGTTTGGGGCGGAATACCGACCTATAGGAGTCGGGAGACGGAAATGAGTGCTGTGAAACGCGGCGGCTCCCCCGTTTTCCGCCTAAAGGGCGATCGGTTTTTGCGGCTTTTTTCGGGCGCAATTTATGATTGTAAAGACGGGGTAAAAATGGTATTATAGTATCGTTTGAACGACGGAATTAAATGACAATGAGGATGCCTGCCGAGTTCGTTCAAAGATTTGGGACGCCATGCGGTCATTCGCTGCAGAGACGGAAAGAGGCGCCAAATCATGACCGATTTGAATGGAGGCTTAGAATGACGGTTTTATTTCAAGATTTTATCGGGCATTTGTTAACGAATCCGGCCCTTGTAGTAATCACTTTGCTGACTACGGGAGTGATACTGGTCAACGGTTGGACGGACGCGCCGAATGCCATCGCGACATGCGTTTCCACACGATCATTGGGACCCCGTGCTGCTATAATTATGGCGGCTGTTTTTAATTTTCTCGGCGTTTTCGCAATGACAATGGTTAACTCCATGGTTGCGCAGACCATATATAAAATGGTTGATTTCAGAGGAGATTCAAATGAAGCCCTCGTCGCTCTCAGCGCCGCGCTGGTTGCCATCGTTTTATGGGCTACCGCCGCCTGGTGGTTCGGCATCCCCACAAGCGAAAGCCATGCGCTCATAGCAGGCCTTTCGGGGGCGGCCATCGCTTTGCAGGGCGGACTTGCCGGCATCAATCCGGAACAGTGGGTGAAGGTTATCTACGGCCTTGTCCTTTCCACGGTTATGGGCTTCGGAATGGGAGGACTTGTCGTTAAGTCCGTGGAGTTCCTGTGCGGCGGCTTCGACAGAAGAAAGGCGTTCCGGGTGTTTAAAAACGGCCAGATTATAGGAGCGGCGGGAATGGCTTTCATGCACGGAGCCCAGGACGGGCAAAAGTTTATGGGAGTATTCATGCTCGGCATTTTCCTCGCGGAAGGACACGGCGACGCGGTGGAATTTTCCATTCCTCTCTGGCTCATGATATTGTGCTCCGTCGTCATGGCGCTGGGCACATCCATCGGAGGCTACCGGATCATCAAATCCGTGGGAATGGATATGGTCAAGCTTGAAAAATACCAGGGCTTTTCTGCGGACCTGGCCGCTGCGGTCTGCCTGTTAACCGCGTCAATTTTCGGTTTGCCTGTGAGTACGACCCATACGAAAACCACCGCGATTATGGGTGTCGGCGCGGCCAGGAGGCTTTCAGCGGTCAACTGGGGCGTGGTGAAAAACATGGTGGCGGCATGGCTGCTTACGTTCCCGGGCTGCGGGGCCATCGGATATATCATGGCATTATTGTTTATGAGGATATTTTAGCTCGGCGGAGCTTATAATTATTAAAGGAGAAAAGTTGCAATGGCAAGGAAAAAAGACAGTAATTACTTCGCTACATTCGTCGAACTGGTCAATTATTCCTGTGAAGCCGCACGTTTGTTATACGACATCATGAACGACTACAATCCGGACGAACTGGAAGAGAAGATGAAGCTCATGCACAACATCGAGCATGCCGGAGACGTGGAACGCCACATCATGATGAAAAAGCTGGCTAAAGAGTTTATTACGCCCATTGAAAGAGAAGACATCATCGCCATGGCAGACGCCATCGACAATGTGACGGACTATATCGAAGATGTGCTGATGCGCATGTACATGTTCAACATCAGGACCATACGGGAAGACGCTCTGACCATGGCCGGCATCATTGTCAGATGCTGCGAGTCTTTAAGGGAAGCGCTTCGCGAGTTCCACAACTTCAGGAAATCTCCGACGCTTCACAACCTGATCGTCGAGATCAACCGAATGGAAGAAGAGGGCGACGAATTGTTTGTGAAGGCCACCCGCAAGCTTTACGTCAGCGGGAAAGACCCCATCGAAGTATACGGATGGGGCAGGACGCTTCATTATATGGAAATCTGCTGCGATGCCTGCGAGGACGCCGCCAATATCATAGAAAGCATCGTGATGAAAAATTCCTGATAAAAACCTAAACCAAAGTTACGGAGATAATTGATATGCGAGTCGTAGCGGCTACAAAAAACAGGCACAAGATTGCGGAGATTCAGGCTATCGCCGGGGAATTCGGCATGGAAGTGGTTTCCAGGGATGAGGCGGGGGTGCCCGACGTTGAAATTGAAGAGGACGGCGCCACCTTTGAAGAGAATTCGGAAAAAAAGGCGAGAGAGATCATGAAGCTCTGCGGCGAAATCACCGTTGCCGACGATTCCGGGCTGATGGTGGATGCGTTGGGAGGCGCTCCGGGGGTCGTTTCCGCGCGGTTTGCAGGGGAGGACGGAAATGACCGCCGGAATAACGAAAAGCTGCTCTCGCTGCTTTCCGGCGTCGCGGAGGAGGACCGCACCGCGAAGTTTGTTTCCGTAATCACGATGGTATTTCCCGACGGCAGGAAAATCGCCGCAAGGGGAGAATGCAAAGGGCGAATTATATACCAGCCGAGAGGAAGCAACGGGTTCGGTTATGATCCCCTTTTCGTCCCCGACGGCTGTGACCGCACCTTCGCGGAGATGACGGAGGAGGAAAAGAACCGCATCAGTCATCGGGCCGCCGCTTTGCGGAATTTAAGAGAGCAGCTGCTTGCAATCCGAAAAGCCGAAGCGTAAAGTCCGAAATACGGAAGCCCGGCAGGAAAGGGACGGGGGAAAAGAGGGACAGAGATAAGAGAGATAGAGCAAAGAGGGAAAGCGATCCCGGGGGGATTTCGCGGGTATGAACAGAAAGAGGCTTCTGAATATAACGCTGATCGTCATTAAAAGAATGTCTGATCCATATTTTCAAGGGGTGGCTGCAGAGCTGGCCTTTTTCTTTCTTTTATCCCTGGTTCCCATCGCCATTATTCTGGGTGAACTTCTGGGCTTTGTATCCATTTCCATGGGGGTCATCCGTAATCTGCTGTCCCAATATGTCTCTCCCGATATCGCGAAAAGCCTGTCCCCTTATCTGACCTATACTCCGTCGGGCGCGATCAACGCGGCCTTTCTCATCTTCGCGCTGTGGGCGGCGTCCAAGGCGCAGTATTCCATGATACGCATATCAAATTATTCCTTTACGGGGCATCCCTATGGGGGGAGGGGCTATTTCAGGGAACGTTTCCGGGCCGTAAAAACCGTCCTTATTACGACCTTTACACTGGCATTCGGACTGTTCATCATGGTTTACGGAGAACTCCTGCTGAAGGCCTTTACCTCCTATGCGGAAAGGTTCCTGAACCTGCGCATTACTTTAGACGGCATATGGTTTACGCTCCGCTGGCCGATGGCTATGGCCCTGTATTTTCTTATGGTCAGCTATAATTATTACGTGCTCCCTTCGGAACGCCGGCCCTTCAGGAAAATACTGCCCGGAAGCATTCTGGCCTCTGTGGGCATGCTGCTCGCGACCTGGATCTATTCCTATTATGCGGCGGTATTCGCCAATTACGACCTGCTGTACGGAAGCCTGGCCGCCATCGTCGCGCTGCTGTTCTGGTTCTACATCCTGGGGTATATCCTTGTCATCGGGATCCTGGTCAATGTGGCTTGGGAGGAAACCAGAAACAAAACATAATTATTTTTTTAAAAAAAACCTATTTACATTTTTTTATTTTTTTTTATAATCATGCTTAGGATCAACGACAACTGAATATCGGCTATTTACGGTCAAAGCTGTTAAGGCGAAAGCCTTAATAATGCGAAGTAAGTGGATCTAAGTCCTTTCGGATATGATTTGCTTATTTGAGATTCTGTGCTATGAGGGTGGATAGCAGCTTATTATGCTATCCGTTTTTTATGATCTCTAATACAGCGCAAGTCATACCGAATTGCGTATCGCAAGACCGATAAATGGACAGGCCGATTAGAGTACGCGAAAAACAGATAGCAGCTGCAATTGCTATCTGTTTTTTATTACACACATCTCATTTAAACAACATCAGCTGAAAGGAGGTGACAAGCTTGAAACGTGCTATCTTACCAGCTGGTTTGGCAATTATACTGGCAGTCATAGCCAAGTTATTAAATCAACAGATCGAAACGGCGGGCATTATCATTGTTGCGGCGTTTGGTCTGGGAATCGGCGTCGCTTTGAATAACTTCATATTCAAGGCGAAGAAAAGCGAAGAGAAAAACTGAACCGGTAATTACATAGCCGGAAACGCCGGCGGATGCCGGCATCCAATAAAAGAGACAAGCCTTAAACGGACATTACGGTTTTGCGAAGGCCGGTCCGCGGTTTAAGGCTTGTCTTTTATAAAAAAAAGCGGCGTCAAAACGCCGCTTTTTTAGCCGCGAAAAGTTAAACTTATTCTCGTTTCAAGCATACGTTACAGTACCCGTTGCAGCACCCGTACCGCTATGATCCCGTCGGCCAGGCCGTTGGAGGTCAGGGCTTTTCTAAGTTCGGCTTCGTCAACGGGCGAATCCACGTCGATCAGGGTGTAGGCCAGTTCGCCCTTGCTCCTGTTGTTCATATCAGCAATATTGATGTTCATATCCGCCAGGAGGCCGGTTATCTTGCCCAGCATTGCCGGAATATTCTTGTTCAGGACGCAGATCCTTGCCGCCGCGGTGCACACGCCGAGGGAGCAGTTGGGGAAGTTGACGGAATTGGTGATGTTGCCGTTTTCCAGGTAGTCCATCAGCTGGTCCACCGCCATGACGGCGCAGTTCTCCTCCGATTCCTCCGTGGATGCACCGAGATGCGGGATGCAGATGGCGTTGTCGATGCAGAGGAAGTTTTCCGACGGGAAGTCCGTGACATAGGTCCTGACTTTGCCTTCATTCAGCGCCTTGATGACGTCCGCCTCGCTTACGATCTGATCCCTGGAGAAATTCAGCAGGCATACGCCGTCCTTCATAAGGCTGAAGCGTTTTTCATTGATCAATTCCTTTGTGTTTTCCATAAACGGAACGTGGATCGTGATATAGTCGCATTGCGGCAGGAGCGTATCCAGGGACTCGCAAAGCTTCACCGTCCGGGAAAGCTGATGAGCGTTCTGAAGCGACAGGTAAGGGTCGTAGCCGATTACTTCCATGCCCAGGCTCTCCGCGGCATTGGCGACCATGACGCCGATGGCGCCGAGGCCGATGACGCCCAGCACCTTTCCTTTGATCTCATGTCCGGCGAATTTCGATTTGTTTTTCTCAACGGTTTTGGAGACATCGCCCGTGAGGGTTTTTGTCCAGGCGATGGCGCTGGTAAGGTTTCTTGCCGCCATGAGGATCCCGGTCAGCACCAGTTCCTTCACCGCGTTGGCATTGGCTCCGGGGGTGTTGAAAACGACGACTCCCTTCTTCGAGCAGTAATCGATGGGAATGTTGTTCACGCCGGCGCCTGCCCTAGCGATAGCAAGAAGGTTTTCAGGAAGCTTCAAGGAATGCATGTCCTGGCTTCTGACAAGGACCGCGTCAGCCCCCTCCAAATTGTCGCTGATTATATATTTTTCGCTAAACCGTTTCAGGCCTTTGCTCGATATTTTATTCAAGGTCGCAATCCTGTACATTTCTAAACTCCTCATTGGTTTTTTTTATATTGATAATATTTTTCTATAGATTCCATGAGGAATTATATCACTTTACGCCCTTTACGTAAAGTGATATAATGACTTCTAAACAATTTATTTAGGGGTGAATTACGATGAGCAAACCGAAAAGAGTATATAATTTCTCTGCAGGTCCCTCCATGCTTCCTCTGGAGGTTATGGAACTGGCCGCGGAACAATTGACAAATTATAACGGCTGCGGTATGTCCGTCATGGAAATGAGTCATAGATCGAAAGAGTTCGAAGAGATTATTCGCTCCGCGGAAAAAGATCTGCGGGACATCATGAGAATTCCTGACAACTATAAGGTGCTGTTCCTGCAGGGAGGCGCAACGCTTCAATTTTCAATGATCCCCATCAATTTGCTCCGCCGTTCGAAAAAAGCGGATTATATCATCACGGGAAACTGGTCGCAAAAAGCCTATGAAGAAGCCGTGAAATTCGGCGATATCAGGGTTGTCGCATCTTCGGCGGACAGCAACTTCACCTATATCCCGGAAGTGAAGCGGGAAGATTTCACTCCCGATGCAGACTATGTCTATATCACGCTGAACGAAACGGTATACGGGTTGAAATATCCGTATATCCCCGATACGGGCGGTATACCTCTGGTGGGGGACCTTTCCTCCTGCATCCTGTCCGAGGAGATCGACGTCTCCAAATTCGGCCTCATTTATGCAGGGGCACAGAAAAATATCGGTCCTGCCGGCCTGACCATCGTGATCATCCGGGACGACCTTATCGGTTTTGCTCCGAAGAACGCGCCGATCTACCTGGACTACAAGGTTCATGTGACCAACGAATCCATGTACAATACGCCTCCGACCTTTGCAATCTATATGGCGGGAGAAGTGTTCCGGCATATCAAGCGGCAGGGCGGAGTGGCGGCGCTTGAAAAGATCAACAGAGCCAAGGCACAGAAGCTCTATGATTATATCGACGGAAGCAGGCTGTACAGCTGCCCCGTAGAGAAAAAAGACAGATCCATCATGAACGTGGTATTCGTTACCGGAAATGAAGCTTTGGACAAGAAATTTGTCGCAGAGGCAAAGGCGGCGGGCCTGTACAACCTGGGCGGCCACCGTTCCATCGGCGGTATGCGGGCGAGCATTTACAACGCGATGCCCATGGAAGGCATAGACGCCCTGATCGCTTTCATGAAGAAATTTGAAGCGGAAAATTAAGCGGGAAATTTGCAACCCCGATTCCCGATGGCGTATGCGTTGGCTCCGGAAAAGCGCATACGCGGCGGATGTCGGCGGAGTTTGTCAAAAAAATGATAAAAATCATAAAATGATCACATCTGAGATGCTTTCTTATGGTATCATATAAGGGAGCATTTCTTTTGCGCAAACGGCGGCGTCAGCAGAGCGGACGCCGCGGCGGGCGTGCCAAAACCGAAATTTCCCGGCACAGGCCGGAATTGAATTCTCTATTACATTAAATCTGCTGCCGTTCGGCGATATGTGCCGTGCGAACATCGCAGCAAATATCTACGGAGAAAGAAAAATGAAGTACTTAATCATGGTACCCGACGGAGCGGGTGATGAAGAGGTTGCCATGTTGGGCAACAAAACTCCGCTTGAGACTGCAAAAATAAATTATATGAATGAATTGGCCCGCAAAGGCATGGTTGGAATGGTAAGAACCATACCGCCCGGAATGGCTCCGGGAAGCGATATTGCCAACCTGTCTGTCATGGGCTATGATCCGGCGATTTATCATACGGGGAGATCCCCGCTGGAAGCAGCCAGCATGGGAATCAAAATGTCGGATACGGATGTGGCGTTTCGAACAAACCTCGTGACGCTTAAGGGCGAGGGGAAATATGAAGACCTGGTCATCACGGACCACAGCGCGGGGGATATAACCAGCGAGGAAGCCAGGATCCTGATCGAATACATCGACAGCAAATTTGGAAGAAAGGGTTTAAGTTTTTATCCGGGAGTCAGCTACCGGCACGCGCTCATCGTGGAAAACGGGCGTACCGATTACGATCTGACGCCGCCGCACGATATCCTGACCCGGAGAGTGGGAGACTATCTCCCGAAAGGGGAAGGTTCGGAATTTCTTACGGAAATGATGAAAGAAAGCTACCGCCTCCTCTCGGATCATCCCGTTAATCAGGAACGAATAAAAAAAGGACTCAATCCGGCCAACTCAATCTGGATATGGGGCCAGGGCAGAAAGCCCAGTCTGTCGTCCTTTCATGAAAAGTATGGGATCACGGGAACGGCCATTTCCGCTGTCGACCTGATCAAGGGCATCGCACTGTGCGCCGGGCTGAACTCCGTGGACGTGGAAGGCGCCACTGGGACCATCCATACCAATTTCCGGGGCAAGGCCGAAGCAGCCGTAAGCGAGTTCAAAAAAGGCAAGGACTTTGTCTACATTCATCTTGAGGCGCCGGATGAATGTTCCCACCAGGGAGATCCGGAGAGCAAAGTCAAGGCTCTTGAACTCATAGATGAAAAGGTGCTCAAGCCGGTCCTTGAGTATCTGCATTCCTGCGGTGAACCCTTCCGTGTGCTCATCGTACCGGACCACAGGACGCCGCTGGCCATCAGGACCCATTCCTCCGATCCGGTTCCGTTCGTGCTGTACGACAGCGAACACGAGGCGTCTCCGGATCCCGACCGGGCTTTCAACGAGAAAGCAGGGGAAAAGGGAAGGTTTTTCAAGAACGGTTATGAACTGACCGATTACTTTTTCAGACGTTGAGCACGGGGAAATTATGAAGAAAACACTCATACGCATTTTATTGATATTGGTCGCAGTAAATGCCGTACCATTAGTTTCCTACGGCGCGAAAACCCCTCCGGAAATCATAGCGGAAACCGCCATTGTAATCGACGCGAAGACAGGGCAGGTCCTGTATGAAAAGAATATGCACGAGCAGCGGGAGCCGGCCAGCACCACCAAGGTGATCACGGCACTACTCGCTCTGGAAAACCTGGATCTCGATAAAATTGTGGTCATTGACTCCGAAACGCCTTATACCGGAGGAAGCAGGATCTATCTTCTGGAAGATGAGCGGATAACGGTGGAGCAGCTTCTGTATGCATTGATGCTTGAGTCGGCCAACGACGCCGCAGTCGCCCTGGCAAAGGAGATTGCGGGCAGCGTTCCCGCCTTCGCCGAGATGATGAATAAAAAGGCCGCCGAACTGGGCGCCATGAACACAAGTTTCGTAAATCCCCATGGCTTGCATGCGGAGGGTCACCTGTCCACGGCCTACGATCTTGCGATGATAGCCAGGGAGGCTATGAAAAACGAGAAATTCAGAGAACTGGTATTGACTTACCGCTACGAGATTCCCGCCACGAACAAGCAGCCGGAGCGCTATATGTACAATACAAACCGGCTGATCTACGATCAAGCGAAAAAGCTTATCGTAAACGGGGTAAAGCGCCCCGCAAAATATGAAGGCGCGACGGGAATCAAAACCGGATATACCCCGCAGGCGGGAGGCTGCCTGGTCGCCGGCGCAATAAGGGGGGACACGGAATTGATTTCCGTGGTAATGAAATCCACCGATGACGGGCGGTTTGCCGATTCCATTGCGCTGCTTGATTATGCCTTTGATAATTATAGAACCGTGAAAGCCGTCGATTCCGGCATGATCCTGGGCGAAATTCCGGTCAAGCGCGGTTCTGTGCAGCGGGTCCAGGTGGCCGCCGCCGCTGAAGCCTTCGCCACGCTTCCCGTTGAAGCGTCATCCTCCCTGGTGACCACCAAGGTCCAGCTGGAGGAAAATGTGCGGGCCCCCGTCGCCAAGGGGCAGAAGGTCGGCTCTGTGGAGATTTATGCCGACGGACTTCTGATCGGGACGGTGGACGCCGTAACCACCGACGAAATTCCGGAAGGCGGCATCCTCTCCGTCGTCGGCATCCCCGACGAGACGGCAAAGGTGATCGAAAGGGTGTTTTTCTCCATTCTGATCACCATCGTCCTATTATTCGCAGCCTATGTGACATTGAAGCGGAGACAGATACGGAGAAGAAGACAGAGGCGGCTTGAAAGGACGATGCGTTACCGCCAGATGGAGGATCGCCAGAGATTTGACGAGTTTTGGAGATACTAGAATTGAGAGGAATCGGAGCTGCGAAAGCGGCATGTAAACAAATAAAAAGAGTTTGAAGGGCCCCGAATGCCAAATGCAAATTGGCATTCGGGGTTTTTTGTAATTCTTAAACGTTAGCCGTCGGCATAAATTGAAGGAGAGGCTTTGACCGAGGATGAGACTGGATGGCCTCATGATATCGTCTGTGAGGTAAGCGCGATGGAGACTGTTAAATTCAGCAAGGATTTCATGCTGGGAGTTGCGTCTTCCAGCACGCAGATCGAGGGCGGAATTACGAACAGCACTTGGTACGAATGGTGCCGAAAAAGGAATTTGTTCAGACAGGACACCTGTATCCGCGGCTGCGACCATTGGAACCGGGTCCAGGAGGATACGGGGATATTAAAGAGCCTTCATGTCCGGACGTACCGGATGAGCCTGGAATGGAGCAGGATTGAACCCAGGGCGGGAGAGTACTCGGAGGAAGCGATCCGGCATTACCGGGAGGAGATCGAGCTGCTGCTGCAGAACGGCATAAAGCCCCTTGTTACGCTGCATCATTTTTCCGATCCCCTATGGTTTGAGAAGCTGGGCGGATGGAGGGATCCGAGAAACGCCGTATTTTTTATCCGCTATACCGAATATGTCGTCGGGAAGCTCGGGGACCTTGTAAGTGACTGGGTCACCTTCAACGAGCCCAACGTCTATGTGGTGTTCGGCTATCTTCTGGGCGTCTTTCCGCCGGGCGTCAGGAGCCTGCGTTTAAGCTGCGAGGTCGCGGCGCAGCTGATCAGGACGCATACGGAAATCTACGGCCTGATTCATAAGATACGGGCCGACAGGAATTTTGCGGGGGAAACGAAGGTCGGGACCGCCATACATTTCCGCATCTTTGACGCGATCACTCCAAAGGGCAGGAAGACCGCCGCACTTGTCGATCATATGTTCCATGAACTCTATGCGGAGGGCATGATCGCCGGGCGTCTGCTGTGGCCGCTTCCGAAAAAGGAGGCAAAAATAAAGAAGGGGCTGTACGCGGACTTCTTTGGGATCAATTACTATACCAGGAACATCGTCGAGTTCGCATTGGATCCGTCCAACTACTTCTATAAATTTCTCAACGACGACCGTCTCGATAAAAGCGATCTCGGATGGGACATTTACCCTGAAGGCATATACCGAGTCTGCAAAAAGTACTATCCGAAATACAAATTGCCGGTCTATATCACAGAAAACGGGATCGCCGACGAGGCGGACAGCCGCAGGCCGAAGTTTATCGCCGACCATCTTGCCTACCTGGCAAAAGCCATCGGCGAAGGCATACCGGTGGAACGCTATTATCACTGGTCCTATCTGGACAATTACGAGTGGAACGAGGGGGAGGACGCCAGATTCGGCCTATATCACTGCGATTTTGAGACACAGAAGAGAACGGCCAGAAGAAGCGCCAAGCTTTATGCCCGGATCTGCAGATATAGAGGATTGTCGCGGAGGTCCATCAGGGAATTCGGCTTGGACGGATAATTCGGATGGACAAAGGCTTGGCCTGAGAATTCGGCTTGGACGGCGCGTCATAAAGGATGCGGTGACCGACGAAAAGAAACGACCAAGGAAAAGCTCATCGCCTTTGCATAGTAGGCGGGGTATGAGGCAAGTTTTGATGAGATAAGGACTTTTTTAAAGTCGCTTTTAGAAGAAACTGAAAGAGAACTTTCAGACTCAGAGCTCGAAATGGCCGCAGGGGAAAAGGCGGCGGCTTCACCGGAGGGAAAAGTGTTAACACGATTGCCGTGGCTGTAAATAAAGAGGCAAGCTTTTATGGCTTGCCTTACTTATGAAACCTGCCTTGATTGTAGTATGACGGGCATGCCGCCCGACGAGAATCAGAGCGGCAAGACGTAACGGAGCGAAGCTTGTTTCTAATACCGATCCAGATCCGCATTGGAGATTACAATGGCAGAGGGTTCCTGCAACAAGCTTGCCTGCTTTCTGAGCCGAAATCTCCCCACCAGTTGTTTCAGTATTTCAGCCTGGCTGGAGAGCTCTTCACTGGCTGCCGCGCTTTCCTGCGCCGTGGCGGAATTGTTTTGAATCACTTTGGCAACCTGCTCAAGCCCCAAATTGATATGTTCGATTCCGGAAGCCTGTTCCTTTGACGCGGTTGCAATGCTTTCGACTAAATCCGCCGACTTTTCAATGCTCGCAGCAATCTCATTCAGTGCGACTGCAGTGGCGTTGGCCAGCTTTGTTCCCGCTTCTACCTTGCTGACAGAACCCTCTATCAGCGCCGCTGTTTCTCGGGCTGCTTCCGCACTCCTGGCTGCCAGATTTCGAACCTCTTCCGCCACCACGGCGAATCCTTTTCCGTGCTCTCCTGCCCTTGCAGCCTCAACCGCGGCGTTGAGCGCCAGAATATTTGTCTGGAAGGCAATATCGTCTATGACCTTGATGATCTTTGAAATATTGACGGAGGCTTCATTGATGGTTTCCATTGAGGAAAGCATGTCTTTCATCTGGTCGTTACCTTTTTCACCCTTTGCCCTTGCCTCGGCAGACAGCTCATTCGCCTGACCGGCGTTTATGGCATTCTGTTTGGTCCGGTCAGCGATATCCGCAACGGAAGAGGTGAGCTGCTCCAGAGTGCTCGCCTGCTCTGTGGAACCCTGTGACAGCGTTTGACTGGCATCGGATATCTGTCTTGCCCCTGCCGCAACCATGTCCGCCGCCTTGTTGATCTCTTCAAAGGCGTCGGACAGGGACTGGCTGATATTGTTCAGAGAATTTTTAATCTCTACGAAATCTCCTTTATACTCCGCCGTGATATTCTGATCCAGATTGCCCTTTCCGATATCTGCAAGAACTCTGGAAATCTCGTCCACGTAGCTCTGCAGATTGTCGATGGTCTCGTTCAGCGCATTTTTAATGATGGCGTGATCCCCGTGGTAGTCTCCTGTCATTTTGATATGTAAGTTGCCTCTTGCCATCTCCTGCAGTACGGTGGATGCCTCCTGGATCGGAGCAAGGAGTGCGTCCAGTGTTTTGTTGATGCCGGCGATGACGTTTCTGTATTCCCCATGGAATTTGTCTGCGTTGCCTCTGGATGAAAGGTTCCCGTTCACCGCATTCTCCGCCAGAATTCCCGTTTCAACGGTCAGTCCTTTGATGGAATCAATCATTAAGATCAGGGATGGCACCAGCTCATCCATTTCGCTCCGTCGTCCTGTTGCCATAAGCTCGTCCAGATCGGACAAATCCCCTATCGCCACCCGTTTCACTACTTCGATGACGCGATTGACCTGTTCCGATACATTGTTTATGGAATCGGTGATTTCTTTGTAAATGCCAAGATATGCGCCCTCTACTCTTGTGGAATAATCGTTCCTGCTCATTCTTGCGAGGACTTCCCTTCCTTCCGCGAGGCCCGCGAGTCCGTCAATGCAGGAGTTGATGCTGTTTTTGATCCTGTCAAAGTCACCGCTGTACTGATCCGTAATCTTTTCCGGAATATCCCCTTTGCCGATTTTGTCAAGGTAGGACGCGGTCATCTCCAAAGGCCCGATAATAGCGTCCAAGGTCTTATTCACACCCTCGATCACTTTGGCAAAGTCGCCGCTGTGCCTTCCTGCGTCTGCCCGGTTGGCGAGCTGGCCGTCGATGGCAGTCATGGAAAGACGGTAGATATCTTCCACCAACCTGTTGACTGCCGTGATGCAGGTATTGATGCTATTCTTTATCGTGTCGAAATCACCGTTGTATTCTTCCGTGATCAGCGGAGGTATATCGCCCCTGCTGATCCGTTCCATATATCCTGCCGAAATTTGAAGGGGCTCTATCAGGGCGTCCATAATGGAATTCACGCCGTTAATGATATCCCGATAACCTCCCTGAAACGCATCCGCATTACCCCGGACGGAGAGATTTCCCTGGAGCGCCGTTTGGGTCAGAGTCCCGGTTTCTTCGGCTAATTTTGCCAGCTCGCGGATCATATTAAGCAGGCTGACGGAGAGAATATCCTTGTCGGACTTCGGAACGATTTCCACGGAAAGGTCTCCCGCGGCAATCTTCTCCGCTACGCCGGCCTGTTCTCTGATGTTTTCTATCATTTTCTGGAAAGCGTGGGAAAGCTGGCCGATTTCATCGTCCGATTCGGCGGCGACGTTGACGTTGACGTCTCCGGCTGCAAGGGAGTCGGAAGCCTCCACGATCCGTTTCAACGGTTTGATTACCACTTTTTTAATCAATAGTCTCGAAACGATGATCATGAACAGGATGCCGGCGGCAGCGATTCCGATCAGGATATACATCAGCACGTTTGCCTGTTTTATGATCGCGTCGGCGCTCAAGTCGACGCCGACCATGGCAACCGCTTTTCCCGTGGAGTCGCAGACGGGGACGAATATCGTTAACAGATAACCAAATACCGGATCATGCCATAAACCTAGGTTATAACTCTCACTGCTTTCAAAAGCGGCTTCAAACGCAACGCGCGCTTCCTCGCTGGGAAAGAAAGAATCATATTCCACGATGGTATTGAAATCATAGATGTCATCCGGATTATCCGTCGGCTTCTGTCCTTCAACAAGATAGCGGGTCTGCTTTTTTTCCGGCAGCGGGATTACCACGTACAAGTATTGCACATCCGTTGCCGTTTTAATGTCTGATATCGCCTTTCTCGCTTCCTCATAATATGGGGTTACCACATCGGACATCGCCAGAGTTTTCAGCTTGTTTCCGTCAAGATGAGCCGCAGCCGTTTTCCCGACCATCGTTGCCTGCTCGGTTTTCAGCGCAATCACTTCCTGCCTGTGCCCAATGGTGCTTACCGAACCGATCAGGACTGTGATAACCAGCACCATTCCGATGAGTATCATCAGAATTTTCCTGCTGATTGACTTTTTGCGTTTATTACTCCTAACATTATTCATTTCTCTCTCCCTCCGACAAGTAGGCGATTCTTTCCACTTTAGCATCGAATATCCAAATGCATATATATTATTTATCGGTTACTGGAAGGAATCTTTACACAAAATTGTATAAAAAATTACTATAATGAAGAAAATTTTTAAATATCTTTGATTCGGCAAATATATGCCCAAATTCAGATATTACAGGGAATCCAAAAGAAGCGCGTAATCTGCAGATAAGCGGCTGCTTTTCCGACCTTGAAGAAGGCAAAATCATAAAAACCAATAATAAAAACAGAAGCGGCCATAGAAAAGCAGACAAGTATATAACAAGGATGAAAAAGATAACGGTTCAGAAGACATTGACGGCAAGCTGCGTGGCGTAACCTTTAGTGCAGACTTTGTTGAACGAATTGAGAGCGGTAAATACTGGAGGGATTCCTATCACAATGAGCAGCACCGTCCATACTGTCAGAATACCCAGTTCGGCGGGGACAGAGATGGCCTGCAATCCTTTTTGGGTAAATAAATATTATCTTTTTCAATATTTGCAACCCCTAGATCCTTGAGAGGGTCAAATCGTCTATTTGCGATTTTCCATGCCAAACAACTCCTTTATGAGAAGGTTTTATGCAATTAATTATACCACAATACAGAAAGGGTAAGGCTTTTCTTTTTCCTTTTGCAGCCAAGACGACAGGATTCCGAATCACCTCAAAAGAAATCCTCGCTATGCGAGGAGTCTTTCGTTGTGTGGAATTCTATTTGAATGGAACCGCCTGGTGCCGAACGGTATTTCCGGTGGTGGTATGAGAGGGGGTAGAAATCCCCCCCTTTTTGATTTACTTGAAGTTTCTATTTATTTGCCCCCCGCGCTCTTCATCAGCTCGCTGAAATTATATTTCATGCCGCGGGAACGGTAATGGGTGTGCAGCAGTTCATGGGATTTATGACCGAGGGGTTCTCCCAGATATTCTTCGTACAGCTTTGCAACGTCGGGATTCTTATGGGATTTTCGCAGCGGCAGATCCTGGTCGATCCTGTAAATTGACGCCAGGCGCTGCCCTTTCACCTGCATGGTCGAGGGGATCGGCTGTCCTCCTCCTCCGATACACCCGCCGGGGCAGGCCATAACCTCAATGAAGGTATAGGGCGATTCTCCCCTTTCGATTTGCTTGAGCAGGACTTTCGCGTTTCCAAGACCGTGCGCCACTGCGATCTTGATCTCCAGATCGTTGATTTTCACCGCGGCCTCCTTGATTCCCTGCAATCCCCTGACTTCGGTAAAATCCAATGACGGAAGCCCTTTGCCCGTCATGATCTCGTAGACGGTCCTCAGGGCGGCCTCCATGACGCCGCCGGTGGCGCCGAAAATAGCGCCTGCGCCGGTTCCGATGCCGAAGGGATTGTCGAATTGGTCCTCCTCAAGGCCGACAAAATCAATTCCTGCCGACTGGATCATGCGGGCCAGCTCTCTGGTGGTGAGCACGGCGTCGACTTCCCGTACGCCGTTAGTCACCATTTCCGGCCTCTGTGCTTCGTATTTCTTTGCGGTGCAGGGCATGACGGATACGGTGAATATCTTTTTCGGGTCCAGCCCCATTTTCTCGGCGTAATAGGATTTGGAGAGGGCGCCGAACATCTGCTGCGGGGATTTGCAGGTGGACAGGTGGTCGAGAAGATGGTCGTAGCGTCCCTCGATGAAGTTGATCCAGCCCGGCGAACAGGAGGTGATCATTGGGAGGGTTCCTCCGTTCATCACTCTTCTGATCAGCTCCGTGCCTTCTTCCATAATCGTGAGGTCTGCGGTGAAGTTTGTGTCGAAGATGCGGTCAAAGCCCAGCCTCCGGAGGGCGGCAACCATTTTGCCGGTGACGATGGTCCCGTTGGGAAGGTTGAACGCGTCTCCCAGGGCCACTCTAACGGCCGGCGCCACCTGAACGATGACGTGCATGCCCGGGTCATAGATCGCATCCCAGACTTTTGCCGTATCGTCCTTTTCCACAATGGCTCCCACGGGGCAGACCGCGGAGCACTGGCCGCAGAACACGCAGAAGGTCTCCTCGAGCGGAGCTTCATAAGCCGGGGCGATATTATAATGAACCGAACGGTGGGAATGGGTCAGCACGTGTACTTCCTGGACTTTCTGGCAGACTTCGACGCAGCGGTTGCACTTCACGCATTTTGCACTATCCCTTACCAGAGAAGGATTCGTATTGTCCAGAGGCAGCGCGTCGACGGCTTCTTCCAGATTCGTCTTTGAAATGTTGAATCTCTGGCAAAGCGCCTGCAGTTCGCAATTTCCGTTACGGAGGCATTTCAGGCAGTTCTGATCGTGATTGGCGAGGATCAGTTCCAGAATGCCCTTTTGCATGTCCCGGACCTTTCTCGTGTTCGTGTGGACTTCCATGCCTTCGAAGACATAGAAAGAGCAGGCAGCCGTCAGCTTTTTGCTGCAGGCGACCTCAACGACGCACAGCCTGCAGTTTGCCTTAACCTGCTGATCCGGATGGTAGCAGAGGTGCGGTATGTTGATATTGACTTTTTTTGCGGCTTCCAGGATCGTGGTGTTTTCCGGGACAATCACTTCAATATTATCGATTTTTATCTTCACATTTTTCATTTCGCAGCCACCTCCGTGTTTCCGCCCACATTCGTCTTCCCGAACTCTTCCGGGAAATGATCGATGGCGGACAATAACGCGCTTTGGGCCGTTTCTCCCAACCCGCAGAACGCGCAGTTTTTCATGATGTTGGCAAAGCGAACCGCGGTTTCAAGGTCATCCGGCTTCGGAGTACCTTGCACAAAGCGGTCGACGATTTTTGCGATCTGCCGGTTGCCTTCACGGCAGGGAGTACATTTGCCGCAGCTCTCATGGATAAAGAAATCCTGGATGGATTTGATAAAATCAATCACCCTGGTCCTGTCGTCCACGACAAGGATACCGCCCGATCCGATCCCAAGGTTAACCTTTCTCAGATCCTCGTAGGTGTATGGGGTGTCGATGAGAGCCGGCGAGCCGATCTTGCCGGAAGCTCCGCCCAATTGGAAAAGCTTCAGCTCATGGCCGTCCGGGGTCCCGCCGCCGATGTCATAGATGATCTCCCTCAGCGTCAGGCCGAAGGGTATTTCATAGGCGCCGGGGCATTTCACATTGCCTGCAAGGCTGATGATCTTTGTGCCCGGACATTCGGGAGTTCCGTATTTCAGATATTCCTCCACGCCGTTTTGGATGACTGCAGTAGCGATGGCGAGGGTTTCCACATTGTTTACAAGAGTCGGAAGCTGGAACAACCCGCGTTCTTTTATGAAAGGAGGCTTGATTCTCGGTCTTCCGCTTCGTCCCTCGATGGATTCGATGAGGGTGGAGCCTTCTCCGCAAACATAGGCGCCTGCGCCGGAATAGAGGTGGATATGGAACGTAAAACCGGATCCCAGAATATTTTCTCCCAGGAAGTTCTTTTCCAGGGATTGCTGAATCGCGTTCTTAATTAGCGGCCTCAGATGCCGGTATTCTTCCCTGAGGTAAATGTATCCGTTTTTCGCTCCGACGGTATATCCTGCGATGATCATTCCTTCCAACAGGCGGAACGGATCCTTGGACAGGATGTTTCTGTCCTTGAAGGTGCAGGGTTCCCCTTCATCGGCGTTGCAGATAACCACCTTGTCATTGCCCGGTACGGCCGCGGCTTGGGCCCATTTGCGTCCGGTGTCATAGGCGGCTCCGCCTCTTCCCTTGACGGAAGATTTTTTCGCAATTTCAATAATTTCAGCCGAGGACATTGACAACGCTTTCTTGACCGCGGTGAAACCGCCGATGGATAAATAGGATTCGATCGAGGACGGATCATACTTATCGAAGTTTTCCGTAATAAAACTTACCGTTTTTGACATTATGACCGCCTCCTTCCTATTTATACTGGTCGAGAACGGCCTTCACGCTCTCAAACGTGTTGAGATGGCCGTATACCTTGCCGTTGATTCTCATGGCGGGGGAAATGTCGCACGCTCCGAAGCAAGGGGTGTACTCCAACCAGTATTTGCCGTCTTTGGTGGCTTCCCCGGCTTTTATCCCGAGCAGTTCGGTAACGGCGTCGCGCAAAATCGTATTGCCGGTGACTTTGCACACAACGCTGTCGCACAGTTGGATCACATAGTCGGCGCGGGGTACATCAGATAGGGCTGCGTAGAAAGAAATGACGTCGTAGATCCTGCTTAGCGGAATGTTCATCTTCACGCTGACGTAAGATGAGACTTCTCTTGGAATATACTGCTTCGGGACAATGTCCTGGATGTCGAGCAGAATTCCGACCAGCTTTGTTGAGTTGTTGTCATAGCTTTCAATAATTTTGTCAATTTTAGATGCCAACTCGGCGGTCAGAACTCCAAAATCATTAGATTTGGTGTTCTTCATGTGTTACTCCTTTCAAGTTTCTGCATTTCTACTTAAATGCAGCAATCAGACTTAAACTCATACCCACATTGGTTAATTTATTATACACTGAACGGGTTCATTTGTCTATAAATTTTGTTAGATAATTAACATTAAATTGTAAGAATCTTACATCACTCAGATATATTAATTCTTCAACATTTTTGTTGCTTGTGCAAGCAGTATTTGTCCCGAGACCCTCTTTAACGGGCTTTCAGATCGTCAAATCGGCCCGAGAATGACACAATTTTGACACCAGAAATTCACAGTAATTTAATGGATCAAAGGTGTTTTATTGGTAACATGCAAAAACAGCAAGCAGAGAAACTCGGTACGGCAAAATATTACTCTGAATTATGGCTGAAAAATGGTATGATGTAATAATCAGGATATCATGGATGCAATATCCGGATCTCATGTCCGGATGCCATATCCTGATATTCGATTCGGAAGTTATATCCGGATGTCATATTCGGAGGCGTTATTCTTTCTGATCGGCTGATGCAAAAACATTGATATGGGAGGTTGCTATGAAAATGCAGGGGAGGATTCTCGACGAGGAAGAAGTGTTGAGGATCCATAAAGACAGCATTCGAATTCTGGAAGACGTCGGAGTCCGGTTCCCAAGTCCGGAAGCATTGGCATTGCTGGAATCCGGCGGCGCCAGGGTGAATTGGGACAGTGGTGTCGCTTTTATACCGGGGGAGATGGTAAAGACTGCGCTAAAGGCGGCCCCGAAGCAGTTTGTCCTGGGCTCGAGGAATCCGGAATACGATCTGGCCCTGCCGTCTCCGTATACGGTTTACAACATGGACGGCTGCGGCGTAAATACCATTGATTTTCATACGGGTGTCAGACGCGCTTCGGTGTTGCAGGATATCGCCGATTCTGCGAGAGTCTTTGAAGAGATCGGGATCTGCAACGTATACTGGCCGCCGGTTTCGCCCGGCGATATTCCCAACGAATCCGGGGGAATCGTCCGGACAGGGGTTTCTTTCATGAACACTTCCAAACATATCATGGACGAAGTGAAAAAGAAGGAAGAAGTGGCGTATGTCAAGGAGATGTGCAAAGCGATCCTCGGGGATGAAGAGAAGGTCAGGGAGAGAAAAATCTACTCCGTTACCTATTGCACTGTTGCCCCGCTCTGCCATGACGGGGACATGCTCGAAGCCACGATGGAACTAAGCAGGATCATGGCCCCCATTCTGGTATACCCAATGCCGGCCTGCGGGACGACGGGACCGGCGAGCCTCCAATCCAATATCGCATTGTCCAACGCCGAAGCCCTTTCTTCCATCGTGCTCTTTCAGCTTGTCTCTCCGGGCGTGCCGATCCTTTACGGCTCTGCTTTGGGCGTGGTGAACGTCAGAAGCGGCATGTTCCTGGAAGGCGCCGCGGAGACTGCGCTTCAGATGGCGGCCATGGGAGAAATAGGAAAGTTCTACGGGCTGCCAACCATGAACGCGGGCTGCCTGACCGACGCGAAAACCCCGGGAATGCAGGCGGTCATGGAGAAGGTCCTGACGACGGTTCCGCTTGTCCTGACGGACACCGATATTATTCAGGGCATCGGCCTCATTGAGAGCAGCATGACCCTTTCTCTGGAGCAGATGATCATAGACGCGGAGATCGCGGGACTGTGCAGGCGCATGAAGGACGGGATCAAGGTAGGCGACGAATACGACTTCTTTGATGACATCAAGGCGGTCGGGCCCGGCGGTCATTTCCTTAAGCAGAAAAACACAAGGGCCGCGTTCCGGACCGGCCAGTTCTATCATGCGGAGCTCTGCGACAGGAATTCCTATGATACCTGGGTGAGCCTGGGCAAAAAAGATATGATGGACGTCGCAAGGGAAAAGGTGAAAGGGATTCTGGACGGGGAAATGAAGAATCCGTTGCCGGAAAGCACGGAAAAGCTGCTTAAAGAGATCATGGAAGAGGCGCGCTGCAAGCTGGCTGAATAAAGGCCCGACACGGCGCGGCTTTTGATGGCGGCATGATGTGAAACGGGATTCCGTTTCACCTTCATGCCTTTCCGTTTTTAATTGGTTAAAATGCTGCTTGCTTCGGCTGAGAATGTGGTAAAATAGAGAAAAACCCAATGAAAGCGCGGAATCAAGCATGTTTGACATAAAAGAAAATCTGAAAAAGCTCCCGGACAAACCCGGCGTGTATCTCCATAAGGATAAGTTCGGCCAGGTGATTTACGTAGGAAAGGCCGTCTCGCTGAAGAACAGGGTGAGGCAGTATTTCCAATCCTCCAGAAACATGGACCCCAAGGTGCGGGCCATGGTTTCCCATATCGAGGAGTTTGAGTATATCACCACCAGCACGGAAATGGAGGCCTTGATCCTTGAGAACAACCTTATCAAGAAATACAGGCCCCGGTACAATGTCCTGCTTCGCGATGACAAAACCTATCCATATATAAAGATTACAACCGGAGAAGCGTATCCAAGGGTTTTAAAAACAAGAAAGATCTATCATGACGGAAGCCGGTATTTCGGCCCCTATGCCGACGCCGGAGCGGTCAATCAGCTGATTGATCTGGTGAACCGTATTTTTGCGTTAAAGCGGTGTTCCGCCCAGAAATTCCCCGAAGGCTTCAGACCCTGTCTCAATTACCACATCCGGCAATGCAGGGGTATTTGCACCGGCCTGGTTTCCCGTGAGGAATACCAGGAAGCCATCGAGCAGGTAATCGACCTGCTCAACGGAAAGAGTAAAAGGCTCCTGGACTATCTCCATGAAAAAATGTCGGAGGAAGCCGAGGCAATGAATTTCGAGAGGGCTGCGGAGTACAGGGATTACATTGCAGCCGTCAATGCGATCACGGAAAAACAACGGGTCGTTCTATTGTCTGTCGGGGATATGGATGTGATCTTGGGCGCCAAGGGAGAAAGCGACGATCATGTCGTTTTGTTTTTCGTGCGCCAGGGGAGGCTGTCCGGCAGGGAAAGCTATCATCTGCAGGCAATGGCGGAAGACGATCTGGAAGAAGTAGTCTCCGCGTTTATTAAGCAGTATTATTCAGAGAATCCCATGATTCCCAAGGAAATCCTTACCGAAAAAGAACCGGCGGACAAAGAGCTCCTGGAGAAATGGTTGACGGAGAAGCGCGGAAGTTCGGTAAAAATAACGGTACCGAAGCGGGGCGACAAAAAAGCGCTGCTCGAACTGGCAAAGCGGGATGTTGTGGAGATGATGAAAACCCTGGACGAGAAAGCTGTCCAGTTGCGGGAAAAGAATGCGGCAATCCGCGCCTCCCTGGAAAATTTCATTGGGGCAGCACGGCAGCCCGGAAAGGACTGGCGTGTCGAGGCATATGACATTTCCAATACCAACGGTGTGGACTCGGTAGGAGCCATGGTGGTCTTTGAAGGAAACACCCCCATGCGAAAGGATTACCGCAGGTTCAAGATCAGGACGGTGGAAGGGCCCAACGATTTCGGCAGTCTGCAGGAAGTGCTTTACCGCAGGTTTAAGCGGGGATTGCAGGGAGATCAGAGCTTCGGGAAAATGCCGGATCTTTTGCTGGTCGACGGGGGAAAACCTCAGGTCTCTGCTGCGGAACAGGTGATGAAGGCAATGAAAATCGACATACCTGTCGCAGGCATGGTCAAAGACGATAAGCACCGTACGAGAGGGCTGATTTACCGTGACCAGGAGATGGATCTGAAGGAAAACCCGATATTATTCCGATATATCGCATCCATTCAGGCGGAAGTTCACCGGTTTGCCATCGAATACCATCAGGGTCTGCGAAAAAAATCATTGCAAAGGTCGGCGCTGGATTCCATCAAAGGAATCGGGGAAAAGCGAAGAAATGCGCTGCTGACATATTTCGGTAGCATAGACAAAATAAAGGAAGCATCCCTGGAAGAACTTTTGCAGGTACCGGGAATAAATAAACCGGCCGCGGAGAAAATAATAGAGTGGGCGGCGACGCACGACAATTCAAAACAATCGGACGGGCGTGAATAATTTCATTTGATTGTGGTATAATAAAATGGTATAATGAACGCGGATTTCCAGAAATATTCGATGAGAATCCACAAAGGCCTTTCAATCGGATAAATCCCGATTGAAACGTACTATTTTAGTTTGGAGGAAGTTATCATGGGAGATAAGGACAAGAATATGCCCAACGGATGTGGTGCAGGCTGTTGTTCCGAGGATGATGCCGATTACCTCACTCTCGAGTTTGACGATGGGCAGGAAGTAGAATGCGAGATCATGGGCGTATTCGAATTCGAAGGTAAGGAATATATCGCGCTGATACCCGACGACGGATCTGACGATGTTTACATCTACGGATACAAAGAGACAAGCGATGAAGAATTCGAATTGATCGACATAGAAGATGACGAAGAATTCAAGAGAGTCGTTGAGGAATTCGAAAGGATTGCCGCTGAGGAAGTAGAAGAATAACGAATTACTGAAAAGCATTGATGAAATACAAAAGAGCCTGCTGACCTTGAAAAGGTTAAGGCTCTTTTTCTTTTTTGGAATGTCGGGGAGGATCCCGCTATAAAATGTAAGAGACACCATGAAGCGGGTCGTTGCGAGTCTGATAATCCAGGAGGCGGATCGAAACATGGAAGGACTAAACCATTTCTTTACATGGCTTAACGGTTACCTGTGGGGTCCGCCGCTCCTGGTCCTGCTTTTTGGAACCCACCTGTACATGACGATCAGAACAGGGATAATCCAGAAAAAAATCGGACTGGCAATCAGGCTTTCCGTTAAAAAGGACAAGGCAGGCGCAGGTGACGTTTCCCAGTTCGGAGCGCTGACCACCGCCCTGGCGGCGACCCTCGGCACAGGAAATATCGTCGGAGTCGGCACCGCCATAGCTCTGGGGGGCGCCGGAGCGTTGCTGTGGCTCTGGATGACCGGAATATTCGGAATTGCGACAAAATATGCGGAAGCCTTGGTTGCGGTGAAATACAGAGTCAAAACCTCCGATGGAACCATGCTTGGCGGCACGATGTACGCGCTGGAGCGCGGGCTGGGCATGAAATGGCTCGGCATGCTCTTTGCGGTTTTCACAATGCTGTCCTCCTTCGGAATCGGCTGCACGGTTCAGGCAAACGCCGTATCAAAGCTGGCATATGAGAATTTCGGCATTCCGCCGTATATTTCCGGTCTTGTCATGGCTGCGGCCATAGCTTTTGTCATACTCGGGGGAGTGAAAAGCATCTCTGCGGCATGCAAAATGCTGGTGCCCTTTGCGGCGGGAGCCTATATAGCCGGCTGTCTGGTCATTATATTTATAAACAGGGAGTTTTTGGGCGATGCGGTAATTTTGATCTTCCATGAAGCGTTTTCGCCCCATGCGGCTGGCGGAGGCTTTGTGGGCGCCGGGGTAATGGCGGCGGCCCGATACGGCGTGGCCAGAGGGCTTTTCGCCAATGAAGCCGGATTGGGATCCGCCTCCATCGTGGCCGCGGCGGCACAGACAAGGAATCCGGTGAGGCAGGCCCTGGTATCCGCAAGCGGCACTTTCTGGGATACCGTCGGAGTATGCGCTGCGACCGGGCTAGCGCTCGTGAGCACTGTCCTTGCCAACCCGGATGCCGCTGCGGGAAACGGGGGCATTGACGGCGCGATCCTGACCAGCCTGGCATTCAGCCAGATCCCGGTCATCGGCCCGGCGGCGCTCACCTTTGCCATCATCATATTTGCGTTCGGGTCCAGTATCGGATGGTCGTATTACGGAGAGCGCGGAGCGGAATACCTGTTCGGGAAGGCGGCGATCCTCCCTTACAAAACGGTTTATGTCATTGCTGCATTTACAGGGGCGGTCATGAGCCTTTCGGTGGTATGGAATATTGCCGATACGCTGAACATGCTCATGGCGGTTCCGAACCTGGCCTGCATTCTGCTGCTTGGCGGCGTGATCGCCGAGGAGACTAAATACTATCTTGAAGGCGGCAATATCGAAAAGATCGACAAGGAGCCGATTCCCACCATTGCGCGGCGTTGCAAGTCTCCTGCCTGACAAAGCTCGGAAAACAAAAAGGACAGAATTCAGAAACTAAATCCAAAAAATTAGTTGATTATTCTGCCATTTTGCTGGTATAATAAAGCCTACTATAGAAAATATTAATCTTAATTAAAAAATTGAATAGAAGCTGGATGAAGGCTGCGGGAGAGATTGCGTTTGCAACACCGAAGGTGTAAGCACTGATTTTTGCCTAAAATCGTGCGATGATCTCAGGTAAAAGGACCGTAGCCGGACAGAACTCTGGAAAGCGCAAGCACCGAAGGGGCAATTCCCGGGCACAAAGCCAGGCCTTTTAGGGAAGAATCTCTCAGGTTTATAACAGAGCGGAAAGGCAATTCTTTCTTTCTGCTCTGTTTTTGATTTTTTGGACGGCAATAAACGCCCGTCCGGAAAGACGGAAGGAAACACGGAAAATCAGGCGATCCGAGACTGGAGAAGAAAACTATGAGGGTATATGACTTAATCATAATCGGAGCCGGGCCGGCGGGGCTGTCGGCAGGGATCTATGCCGGGCGCGCGATGCTTGATACGCTGATCATCGAGCAGGGTCCGGACGGAGGACAGATCATAAAGACGGCCGAAATCGAGAATTATCCGGGCTCGCTTTCCAAGGAGAGCGGTGAGTCTCTCATCGGGAGAATGGCGGACCAGGTGAAGAAATTCGGCATTGAAAAGATTAACGACACGGTCCGGGAGGTTTCCCTCCGGGGCGATATAAAAACCGTTGTCTGCGACGGCGGAACCTGGCAGGCCAAAACAGTGATCATCGCAGGAGGCGCTGTTCCGAAATCCATCGGTTGTATCGGCGAGGAAAATTTTTTGGGAAGGGGAATTTCCCACTGCGGCACATGCGACGGCCCGTTCTTCCGGAACATGGACGTTTATGTGGTCGGCGGAGGTGACGCGGCGCTGGAGGAAGCCCTCTATCTTACGAGGTTTGCCCGCAAGGTGACGGTGATTCACCGGAGAAATGCCCTGAGAGCGGCAAAGCTGCTTCAGGAGAAGGCTTTTAATAACGACAAGATTAATTTCATGTATGATTCAAGGGTTCTGGAGGTGAAAGGAGACGGCATTCTGGAGTCCATGGTTGTCGAGAACGTGAAGGACGGAACCGTTACGGAAATCAAGGCAAATCCGGAAGACGGAACCTTCGGGCTTTTTGTCTTCATCGGGTATAAACCCGCCAGCGAGCTTTATAAAGGGCAGCTGGAATTGGATGACGACGGTTACATCATCACCGATGAAAACATGAAAACGAATATCAACGGCGTGTTTGCCGCAGGCGACATCAGACGAAAGTATCTCAGGCAAGTGGTGACCGCGGCGGCGGATGGAGCGATTGCTGCGGTGCAGGCGGCCAGATACGTGGATGAAATGAGTTGTCATGAACAATATAAATAGGTTGAAGGGAGAGGAGAAATCATGGATTTTAAACAAATTGAGGCATTCGTATCGGTGGTTAACCACAAGAGCTTTTCCAAAGCGGCGGACGTCTGCTTCCTGACTCAACCGACCATCAGCGCGAGAATTTCTTCCCTGGAAAAGGAACTGGGCGTGAGACTCATCGACAGGACCGGCCGGGAAGCGTTTTTAACCGATTACGGCAAGGTTTTCTACAAATACGCCGCGGAAATGCTCGAGATCCGGAACAAGGCAACGAGTTCCATTCAGGGGATGACAAAGGAAATCAACGGCATCGTCGCAACCCAGATTGCGTAGGACACCGTTTTATGAATTGAAAAAACGGCCGTTATCGGCGGCGGAGAAAGAGGCTGGGCCTCTTTTTCTTTGTGTCCGGAAATAGAAATTTTCTACACTCGAAATTTTTTTGATTATGAGTTATAATATTTTCGTTGGCCTGATGAAAAAGGCCGAAGTGTAGTAATAAGAAAGCGGGAAACAACATGAAAAGATATGATATTATAATCGTCGGCGCCGGCGCGAGCGGAGTCTTCATGTCCTATGAACTGACCAAGATCCCCAACAGCGCCAAGGTGCTCATGATCGAAAAGGGCGCCGAGCTGGAAGACCGGCTCTGCCCGATTAAAGACGGCAAAGTGCAAACCTGCATACGCTGCAAGCCCTGCCATATTATGAACGGCTACGGCGGCGCGGGCACGCTTTCCGACGGAAAGTACAATATAACCACCCAGTTCGGCGGCGACCTTCACAACTATGTCGGTACGGAAGAGGCCCTGGCGCTGATGGAGTACGTCGACGAGGTGCTCTGCAGCATGGGCGGGAAAGACGCCAAGCTCTACTCCACCGCGAATTCCGAGCTGAAAACGCTGGCTTTGCGGAATAACCTCCATATGCTTGACGCAAAGGTAAGACATCTGGGAACCGACCGGAACGTAAAGATCCTGAAGAAAATTTTCGATTATACGAAGGACAGGATCGATATCCGGTTTGACACCCAGGTCGCCGATGTGGATAAAACGGCGGATGGCTTCCGCATCGTCACCGATAAAGGCGAAGAATACGAATGCAAAGATCTGGTTTTGGCCACGGGCCGTTCCGGCTCCAAGTGGATTTCCGACGTTTGCGATAAATTCGGCATCAACCTGGAGAAAAACCGGGTGGATATCGGCGTTCGCGTCGAACTGCCCGCGGAGATTTTCAAGCACATCACCGACGACGTATACGAAAGCAAGATCGTATATAAAACGGATAAATACAACGACTTGGTGCGGACCTTCTGCATGAATCCCTACGGCGAGGTGGTGGCCGAGAACACCAACGGAATCGTGACGGTAAACGGCCACAGCTATGCGGATCCCAAGCTGAGGACGGAGAACACCAATTTCGCCCTCCTGGTATCCAACAAGTTTACCGAACCCTTCAAGGACAGCAATGAATACGGGGAATCCATCGCGCGGCTCAGCAATATGCTTGGCGGCGGCGTGCTGCTCCAGCGGTTCGGCGATCTCGTCAAGGGAAGGAGAAGCAGCGCGCGGCGCATGGAAAAATGCTTTACAAGGCCGACGCTGAAAGCGACTCCGGGAGACCTCTCCCTGGTGATTCCAAAGCGCCAGCTCGACAATATTATTGAAATGATCTATGCCCTGGACAAGATCGCGCCGGGTACCGCCAACGAGGATACCCTGCTGTACGGCGTCGAGGTCAAATTCTACAATTCCAAGGTACAGGTGGATCACAACCTGGAGACGAAAGTCAAAGGGCTCTATGCCCTCGGGGACGGTTCCGGAGTGACCCACTCCCTGTCCCAGGCTTCCGCAAGCGGTGTGCTGGCGGCAAGGGTCCTGGCGGAAAAGTATAAGTAAGACGAAAGAAATGTATGCGGACGATGCTGATTCAACATCGTCCGCTTATTTTATTATTGCCATTGTCGGCTAGGCGCCCATTCCCATTCCCATTCCCATTCTCTCGTGCACTGCCTTCGGGCCTCCAATAATAATGCCAAATGTGAAATATAATTACATGAAAAAATATAATTTCACAAAATAATCAATTATAATGCAAAAATTGATTAATTAATTGGATAAATATATAATCAATATCACAAAAATACCGACAAATAAAATTTTTTTTCATATAAATCGTTGACTTTGGAGCCGCAAGCGGGCTATAATCTAGCAAAGGATAATTTTACCATACCGCTTTCAAAATTAGGAAGGAAATAGGGGGTAATATGTCAATGTGGAGAAGAATACTAGGCATACTTATGTGCATCGTGATGGTCGGCGCCATGTCGATCGGGTGTTCCCAGCCGGCCTCTTCCGATTCGGAGGCTGCCGATGACGGAACTGTGACTCTTGAATTCATCCAATGGTGGGAACCGGAACTTCCGAGCGGAGCGTTCCGAGCGCTCATGGACCGGTTTGAAGCGGAGAATCCGGGCATTAAGGTCGAACTGATAAGCGGTCCTTATGCTTCCACCAAAGAGCAGGTTATCGCAGGTGCGGCCAGCGGCACTATGGCTGACGTAGTCGGTTTGGACGGCGCCTGGGTCAGCGATTTCGTAAAACAGGGCTCCATTGCGGATTTGACCGAGTTAATGAAGAGTGCCGGATATGACGACAGCCAGCTGGCGTCCCAGATTCAGCTTAATGGTTCGACGTATATGATTCCTGTCGTTAATTTCATATATCCGGTATTTATTAACGATGATCTTTTAGCAGTAGCAGGAATCGAGTCCGCGCCGACGAACAGAACGGAATTTGCCAATGCAGCGAAAGCCATAACAAATGCGAAGAACAATGTGTACGGATGGGTTCTTCCGTTATCCCTGGAGGCGCCCAACGGCATACAAAACGATGTCATGTCCTGGGTATGGGCTTCGGGTAAGAGCATGTTAAAGAACGGCAAGCCGGATGTGACAAACAGCGACGTCAAGAGCGCGGTTGCGTATATCAAAGAACTGTATGATGCGGGCGTTATTGCACCCGGCGCATTCTCCATGAAAGAGCAGGACAAAGTGGAAGAGTTCACGAACGGACGCGTAGGTATGATGATTGATTCTCTGGCCCATATCAATACGATACGCGAGAGCAACCCCGACCTGAAATTCAGCATTACTGCATTGCCTGCAGAGGACGGATATCAAGGAAAAAGAGGAATTCCCTATGCTTCCTGGGGTATAGGAATAGCGGAAAACAGCGAGCATAAAGCGGAAGCATGGAAGCTTGTAGAGTTTTTGATGAGCGAGGAGATCAACTCGGAGCTTTCGTCAATTGCCAATGCATTCCCGGGAAATAAAAACTCCGTACCCGATTTTGTCAAAGCGGACGAATTGTTCGGAACCGCATTCGAGATTTATAAGAACGGATATCCGGCAAACGAATTTGTAGGACTGCCGGTTGCAGAGGATCTTATGAGATCCTTCGACGAACAGTTCCAGCTTATGTTGGAAGGAGAGCAGACAATCGACGAAATGCTGGAAAAAGTGCAGGCTGCCTGGGAGAAGGAATTCTGATGGCCGCTCTCCGTTGATGAAATCGCACAGCCTGTCCGGCTGTGCGATTTTCTTAAAACTCTGACGACAAAGAGAGGGGGAGGACCGATTGATCACTGCCGCTGGAGTACGCAAGGTTTCCGGCAAAGCCCTGTGGCTGAAATTCGTTAAAAAAGGCACACCCTATGCTTATGTTGCACCAACAATCATGCTCATGCTGATTCTGTTGTTTCTTCCCATCAGCATGGTCATAACTTATTCACTGATGGATAACGTCATCATGAATAAGAACCCCGAATATGTGGCGCTTTTAAACTACCGCACGATTTTCGCCGATCCGGTTTTTCACGAAGCCATCGGCAATACGATTTTCTTTACGTCTATGAGCGTTATTTTCCACATGGTTATCGGGCTTTCCTTTGCCATGATGCTGAATGTGAAAGTGCTCCATACGGTGACAAAATCCCTTTTTCGCGTTGTCTATATCCTGCCGTGGGTATTTACGGCGGCGATCATAGCAATTCTATGGAGGCTTATGCTCAACCCCAACGGCATAGTGAATTATATCCTGGAAACCGCCGGCATCATAAGCAGCAAGGTCGAATGGCTGAGTTCCAGACAAACGGCGCTCTATGCGCTGACATTTATTAATATCTGGGCAGGATATCCGTTTTATATGGTCAGCCTTCTTGCGGGACTTCAGGGGATTTCTCCGGATCTTTATGAAGCGGCAACTGTGGACGGCGCCAATTCAGTGCAAAAATTCTTCTACGTAACAATTCCGCAGTTAAAACCTATTATATTAAGCCTGTCCCTGCTGGACTGCATTTGGACCATGCAGCAGTTCCCGCTGGTCTGGATGACGACGGGAGGAGGCCCTATACACGCTACGGAAATGCTGAGTACATACACTTATAAGCTCGCTTTCAGCAAATACGAGTTTTCCCTTGCGTCTACGAGCGCTGTAATTATTCTGATTTTTTCAATGGTGTTGGCGTTCTTCTACGTCCGGCACCAGAAAGCGAGGGATTAGCATGGTTTCGAGGAAATGGAAAAAAGGTGCCGGTAAATTCCTTCTTTTGGCGGCTTTGATGATAGGGGCTTTTTATGCCGGATTTCCGGCCGTATGGATGGCCGTCAGTTCCTTCAAGCCAAATACCGAAATTTTTGCTTATCCGCCGGAGTTTATTTCTGACTCGTTTTCTTTTGTCGCCTATGAACGTATCTTTTCAGATCCGGTTAAGATACGGTTTTTTATCAACAGCTATCTGGTTTCGTTGACGGTTACGCTGTTTACGCTGATTATTGCTATTTTGGCGGCTTACAGCTTCAGCAGGTACAACTTCAGATTTAAAAAGCCGTTGAGCATGATTATCATCAGCATACAGGCTGTTCCGCCCATCACGCTGTTGATCCCTTACTTTGGACTCATTGTGGTTTTAGGGCTTTATAACAGCTATAAGGCTCTGATCCTGACATATATGGTATTTACGCTCCCGTATGCCATTTTGATGATGACGGGTTACTTCAACACTCTGCCCAGGGAGCTGGATGAAGCCGTTATGATAGACGGCGCCAGCCATTTTTACGCACTGTGGAGAATTCTCGTACCGATTGCCAGGCCGGGCATCGTTTCCGTCGGAATCTACACATTCATGCAGGCTTGGAACGAATATCTTTTCGCGCTGACGCTGACAAAAACCGTCGATATGAGAACGGTGCCGATTGGAATTCAGCTGCTGATGGGGCAGCATTCCTACGAATGGAATGAAATGATGGCCATGAGCATTCTCGGATGTCTGCCGGTTCTGGTTTTATTCCTGTTCTTCCAGCGGTATTTCATAGGAGGAATGACCGCCGGTTCGATCAAGGATTAGATGCAGAAGCGGATTACATAGATAAAACTAAGATAAGGAGGTTTTTATGCTAATAAATCTTAAAAAAATGTTGGATATAGCAAATCAAAACCGATTTGCGGTACCTTCGTTCAATATAAGCGATTATTCGATGATGAACGGGATCTTCGAGGTTTCCGAAGAAAAGCGGTCTCCGTTGATCATTGCGATACATCCGGACGAATTAAGCCACATCGGTCCCGAGGCGGTATCGGCCATAAGGGAAAAAGCCCATCGGGCGACGATTCCGGTTTGCATCCATCTGGATCACGGCTCCTCTTTTGAACAGATTATGACCGCAATTCGCTATGGTTTTACATCTGTTATGATTGACGGATCCTGCCTTCCTTTTCGGGAAAATATTGAGATCTGTCAAAAAACAGTGGAAGCCGCACATGCCGTCGGCGTTTCCGTCGAAGGAGAACTCGGAACGATTGGTTCCACCGACTCTGAAGCGGAGTGCGGCTCGGATGCCATTATTTATACCAATCCCGATGATGCCGTGAAGTTCGTCGAAGCTACAAAGGTCGACGCCCTTGCCGTTGCGATCGGCACATCCCACGGCATATATCCGAAGGGAATGACTCCGGAATTAAAGCTTGATCTACTGAAAGAGATTAAAGCAAAAGCATCCATTCCGCTGGTTCTGCACGGGGGCTCAAACAATGATGACCGGGAAATAAGCGAAGCTGTGGCGCTGGGGATAAACAAAATCAATATTTCCAGCGACATTAAAATCGCCTATTATGATAGAATGCGTGAAGTGCTGAAAAATCCCAGCCTCAGGGAGCCGAATACAATTCAGCCGCCCTGCGTTGAAGCGATGAAAAAAGTTGCCGGCCAGAAAATTGAATTGTTCCGTGCCGAAGGGAAAGCTTCGCTCTACTGATCTTTATTGATTTTGTGCCGATAACATTGTTCGGATCATCAGGGACTGGAAAAGACATAAAAGGTATAGTATCATGAAGAAAAAAATCGCTTTAGGATTCGGAAACAACATCGATTACGAAATCATATGGGATTCGGGGATCATTGAGAATCTTATCCGTGAATATGGAATCAGCGACCGGGAACTGTCGGCCGATATTGCGATAAACAGCGAGCGCGACCTTTTGGTTTCCATCCTTGGATTTATAAAATCCGGATGCGGCGGCGAACGTTTTGTCTCCTCCTGCGATATCATTGAAACGTTTGCCGCCCGTTTCGGCTATAGGATCACATTGGGCGGAACGGCGGTCAGGGCGGCCGCCGCCATGCGCAAACTGGGACATTCTTCCGTAATCCATCTCGTCACAATCAATGATCATGTACGCGAACGAATCCCTGACGATTGCGCCTATATCTGCAGCGCGGAAGAAGAGAACCTTTTTCCCCACTTGATTGTCCAGTACGGCGGCGGCACCAGAATTACGGCCGCGGACATCGATATTTGCGCCGATCGCGGCGATCGCATGATCTATGTAAATGATCGCGATAATTCAGAAATGAAGATTAATGAGGATTTTGCGGGACTGGTTACGGAAGCAAAAGTACTCCTCATATCCGGTTTTAATGCGATGCGCGATCCGTCGCTGCTTGAAGAACGGCTGAAAACTCTATTGAAAATCATTTCCGCGCTTCCCGAGAGCTCACTTGTGTTTTATGAAGACGCATGTTTTCATCAGGCAGAAATGAGAAAACAACTAAGAGATGCTCTGGCCGATAAAATTAATATTTTCAGCATGAATGAAGACGAACTTCAGGGACACCTGGAAAGGAAGCTGGATCTGCTGGATCCGAATCAGGTGGCCGGTGCGCTCGCCGATATTCATAAGCTGATCCCGTCGCCGCTGATCGTCGTGCACACGCGGCATTGGGCGCTGGCTTACGGAGAGAATGCGGTTTCCTTTGAGGAAGCGCTGAAAGGCGGCATCAAAATGGCGACCGCAAGGATCCGGTATGGAGATGATTTTACCGCAGAGAATTATCATGAAACGGAAATGTGCACGGCAAAGAGGGAGGGGGCGCGATTTGCCGCCGAAATGAACCGGCTGCTTCATAAAAAAGTATGCTGCCTTCCCAGTCTGGAGCCAGGCGGCTTTCAAACCGCTACGGTCGGCCTGGGAGACGCTTTTGTCGGCGGCTTTTTAGCGGCCCTCGCAGACGCTGATTCCGAGACCCTGCAAAATTCGAAAGGGGATGAAATATGAAATATGAATTCAATGCATAACAAGACAGTCATAGAAACAATAAAGGAAAACTATGACCAAATCTTTTGGGCGGAAAAAAGAGTGGCGGATTTTATTCTGGAAAACCCGGAAGTGGCAGTCAACGCCAACGTATCCGAGCTGGCAAATAAAAGCGGCGTAAGCGATGCAACGGTTATCCGGTTTTGCAAGCATATCGGTTATGAGGGATATTACCAGATGAAGCTTTGCCTGTCCAGGGATCTCGGACGGATGCAGGTATCCGATACGGGTTCGGAAAACGCTGCCAAGGACAAGGTCAGCAGCCTGTTTCATTCCTACGCGGCGGAGCTTATGGCCATCGGAAAAAAGCTGGATGAAGCCAAGCTGCTTGAATGCGCAAACCTGATAACAGGATGCAAGCAGGTTCATATCGTAGCTGTCGGGAATACAAGTCCGTTGGCCCAGTACATGGGTTTCAGGCTGGGGCGCCTGGGCGTAAAATGCACCTACCATATGGTTCCGGAGTATTTCATGAATCATGTCAATCTGGCGGACGCCGACGATATTATCGTGGCCATATCCCAGTCGGGTACTTCAAAACAGGTGGTGCAGGCAATGGAGCTTGCAAAGGAAAAGGGACTGAAAACCATAGCGATTACAGGGCATGAGTATTCCCCCGTTTCAAGACTTGCAGACTATCTGTTGCTATCCAGCGCGGAGGAACAGTCTTTCAATTACTATAAATCCTATTCCCGTTTAAGAGAGATAGCGGTCATCGACGTACTGCTGCACTTTGTCACGAATCAGGAGACAATCGCCGCGAATAAAGCCGATATGCCGGAAATTATCTTATCCGAATACAAGCTTTAAAGATCGCATTCTCTTTCGATATCAGGAGGTATGGAAAATGAAGCGTTCGAAAATTAATCAGGTGATAAAGGATATGGAGAACCTGATAAAGGAATACCGGTTTGCAATGCCGCCCTTCGCGGCATGGACGCCGGCCGATTGGGAACAGGCAGGCCATGAATACGATGAAATCCGCGATAACAAATTAGGCTGGGATATCACCGATTTCGGTCTCGGGAGATTTGACGAAGTAGGACTTTCCCTGTTTACGATCCGCAACGGCAATCCCAATAATAAAAAATACCGGAAACCTTATGCAGAAAAACTCCTGATGCTGTACGAAGGACAGACCGCTCCGCTGCATTATCACTGGAGCAAAATGGAGGACATTATCAACCGGGGAGGAAATGACGTCTACATAACGGTATATAATGGAGATCCGAACGGTGAAAAATTGGATACGGATGTTACCGTCCATACGGACGGAAAAGAGTTTGCCGTGCCGGCAGGCCAAAAAATCCGCCTGAGGCCCGGCGAAAGCATTACCATTCCTCCGTATATGTATCATGACTTTATGGTGCCGAAAGAAGGCGGTCCGGCATTGCTTGGCGAAGTGTCCATGTGCAACGATGATGACAACGACAACCGGTTTTATGAACCCATCGGGCGTTTTCCGGCAATCGAGGAAGACGAGGTCCCATACAGGCTTCTTTGCAATGAATATCCCCCGGCTAAAAAATAAATAAGGGGTGCAAGGATAAACAAGGGATGCAAAGAATAGACAGGGGATGCCGGAAGACCATCCGGAACTCGGAAGGGGTGAAGCTATCATGTACGATATTACCGCGTTCGGCGAGCTGTTAATCGATTATACCCCGGCGGGAAAATCCCCCTCGGGAATGGATCTTTTTGAACAAAACCCCGGCGGCGCGCCGGCAAACGTAGCGGTCTGCGCTGCAAGACTCGGACTGCGGGCGGCCTTTATCGGGAAAGTCGGGGCGGACATGCAGGGCGATTTTTTAAGAAAAACTCTCCAGGACGCCAAAGTGAACACCGACGGATTGATCAGCGATGAAAACTTTTTTACAACCCTTGCTTTTGTCAGTCTGAAAGAAGACGGAGAACGAAGCTTCTCCTTCGCAAGAAAGCCCGGAGCGGACACGCAGATACGCCGGGAGGATGTGAACCTGTCCATCATCAAAAGCAGCAGGATTTTTCATTTCGGTTCTTTATCCCTGACGGACAGCCCCGCTCGCGAAACGGCGTTTTTTGCCCTGGATGAAGCGAAAAAAGCGGGATGCGTTATCTCCTACGATCCCAATTACCGGCCCTTGCTTTGGAAAAACAAAAATCAGGCAATGGAGCAGATGCGAGCCGTTCTCCCCTACGCCGACATAATAAAATTATCCGAAGAGGAGACGGAGCTTCTGACCGGCCGTCAAGATCCCGTAGCTGCAGCGGAACATTTGATCGAAAGCGGGATCAAGATCGCTGCCGTAACGCTGGGAAAGGACGGCGCGATGATTGCGACGAAAAACGGATACGAAACCGTTTCGGGATTTTCGGTTCATGCGGTTGACACAACAGGAGCGGGAGACGCCTTTTTCGGAGCGTTTCTGTATTCGGTTATTCGCCTTGCCGACCGGAACGCTTCCGGAACCGCTGCGAAGCTGACGGAAATAATCAGCGAGATGGAACCGGCGGAAATAAGGGAGAGCGCAAAATTTGCAAACGCCGCAGCTGCGTATTGTGTTACAAAAAGGGGCGCGATCCCCGCAATGCCGCTTGTCAGTGATGTTGAAAGCATAGTAAATGCAGACACGCCGCAATAAGCACGAGTGAAATGATGGTTAAACAAAAAATGTAAATTGATTTTTTGATAAAAAAGTGTTTGACAGAAAACCTAAAATGCAGTAAAATCAAACTTGCGCAGTTGTTGAAGAGTTGACGCGCTGTGCAACGTGAACAAAAATAAATATGCAGGCATGGCGGAATTGGCAGACGCGCACGGTTCAGGTCCGTGTGAAGGTTCCTTCATGGAGGTTCGACTCCTCTTGCCTGCACCAAGAAACCACTGATTTTTCAGTGGTTTTTGCTTTTTGAAACTGCGCATAAATATGATGATAACAGTTGGCTGCTGCTGCGCATATTATAAACAAAAAATAGGAAGGGGATATTAGTATGGTATACAAGAAACAAGAAGTGGGGGAGACAGTGCCGGAGAGCGGCTACAGTGTAACCTATGAACAATTAAATACGTTGATTACATTTGAAAAACTATGGTCATCCCTTACCATATGGTTACGGTCATACCTAATCAGCTCGGTATACGATCTAGCGAATAAGGAAGCGATTGTCTATCAGCTTTTTAGTATTCCCACACAATTTTATAATATATTCAGAGTGTTTTATGGTCCGGAGATTGCACAACAATTTTCGAACCTATTAACGCATTTTTTAACCAGTGCTATCAATATGATTGAAGCGCTTAAAACTGGAGAAAAAGAGCTTGCTGATTCAAGTACGGTTGAGATGTTTCAAATTGCCGATGAATTGGCAAGATTTCTTGCACCATTAAACGTATATTGGGAGGAAGAGCAATGGAAAAACCTCCTAAATCAGTTTATCAGTTACTTCATCAATGAAGTAGTTGAAATGCAGAGAGGGAATTATGCTGAAGAAATATCCATATTCCTTAGGCTGGATGATGTCACCGATATCATTGGAGGCTACATGGCCAGAGGGATTATTGCGCGTCAGCTTAGATAAAATATGGTAATTGAAATTCAATAGCCTCTTACATACGGATAACTCCTGTTTGTTAGCTCTGACAAGCGATGATAATCAAGTTTTTCTGTAACGCACAAAAACTTAAACCAAAAGGTCCTATCTAAAAGGCGTGATCCGAAAAGGCGTTTTTTATAAGTTAAGTCCATATGGACAAAGGAATGAGCTCTATGCTAAACTAGAATGGTTGGACATAATACATAATAACAGACGGACTGCTTAAGGAAAGACTAGTGTTGATGAAATCGATCTTGAATTATCTGAAAAAAGATATGGCGTTATGCATATCTTTTTTATTGGCTCTTGTATCTATGGCATTTGTGCCGTTGGACAATCGATATATCAGTTACATAGATTTTCACACATTAACCATACTGCTCGGTTTAATGATTGTAATGGCCGGGCTGCAGAGCATTGGCATATTTTCAATAATAGGGACTTGGATGCTGGAAAAGGCGTGCAATGTGCGAAGCTTATCAGCAGTCCTGGTTTTGCTGTGCTTTGGATTTAGTATGGTTATTACCAACGACGTCGCGCTTATCACCTTTGTGCCATTTACCATTGAAGTGCTTGCGATGGGCGGACTGGGCAATTATCTGATTCGAATTATCGTGCTGCAGACAATCGCCAGCAATTTAGGCAGCATGCTTACACCTATAGGCAACCCGCAGAATCTATACCTGTTCACCTTAAGTGGAATGAGCCTGGGCAATTTTATTTCGTTGATGCTGCCTTATACTTTCCTTTCTTTCATCGGTCTATTAATTGCTTGCATAATCCTTATCGATAAGAAAGCCGTTTCCGTGAAGATTCAATCACAGCGTACACTTACAGCTACGGACAAAAGGAAAGCCGCTGTTTATCTCCTGCTGTTTTTAGTCGCCTTGACAAGCGTGCTTCGCATAATTTCAGTTTATATAGCAGGAGCCGTTATTCTGATAGTAGTTTTTATGATGGATCGCAGGATGCTGCGCAAACCGGATTATGCCCTGCTGCTTACTTTCATTTTTTTATTTGTATTTATCGGCAATATAAAGCGTATTCCGGAGATCAATCTTTGGCTGCACGATGTTATACATGGGCATGAATTGATTACCGCGGTATTTGCCAGCCAGATTATCAGCAACGTTCCGGCTTCCATACTCCTTTCCGGCTTTACGGATAATATATCGACGCTGGTTGTAGGCGTTAATTTAGGCGGCCTCGGGACGATCATTGCTTCTATGGCAAGTCTGATTTCTTTCAAATATTATGGGACTACAGCGGGTAAGCTAAATACTGCTTATCCTCTGACTACAGCAGGCAAGCATAATACGGCTTATCTTGGAGTATTTTCTTCACTCAATCTCATTTTTCTGGCCATGCTGCTCTTTTTATATTACCTTATCTAAGCTTAATATTTGTTTACCGTGCCCTGGTTTCATTGATTATTTGCTTGTAAATATTTTACAGGTGCGTTATAATAAGGCCAAATTAAAACCAACGCCAAAAGAATAAATTTCCCGGAAAGCGGGCGGGTGAAAGAATGCTCGACTATTGCGATCATATTATCGGTGAGTTTGAAAAGAAACTGGCGGTTAGCGAACCCTACAGGGGAAAGAAGAAGCTTTATACCGGCGTCGACTTGGGCACGGCATATATTGTTCTGGCCGTTGTCGATGAAGAGGGAAATCCGGTGGGCGGATCCTATGAGTATGCGGAGGTCGTCCGCGACGGCGTGGTGGTTGATTTTGTGGGAGCCTGCCGGATAGTGAAGAAGATGAAGAAAGATCTTGAGGAGAGGCTGGAAACGGAGCTGGAGCTTGCGGCGGTCGCCTATCCGCCGGGGATAAACCAGGCGGAAGTCAGGAGCATCAAATACGTGGCCGAGGAAGCGGGATTTGAGGTCATTGGCTTTGTGGACGAGTCTACGGCGGCAAACCAGGTGCTTAAAATACAACACGGCGCCGTGGTGGACGTGGGCGGAGGTACGACGGGAATCGCCGTCTTCAAGGCGGGAGAAGCGGTTTATACCGCCGACGAACCCACAGGAGGAACCCAGATGACCTTGGTGATCGCCGGCGCGCTGCACAAGCAATTTGCCGAGGCCGAGGCTATTAAAAAGGACGCGGACAGGCAATCGGAGCTTCTTCCCATCATCAGGCCGGTGATGGAGAAGGTCGCCACGATCATAGGAAGGCATATCAAAGGGAAAGAGGTCGAAGCGGTGATACTCGTCGGAGGCACCTGCTGCAATCCTTACATAGAAAAAGTGATCGGCGACATGTTGAATATTCAGGTTCTAAAACCGAAAAATCCTTTCTTCGTTACGCCTCTTGGCATTGCGTTTGTCGCAAGAAACGCGGATCTTAATAAGGGTCAATAATCCGGCGATGTGCTGAAAGCGCGTGCTCCCAGGACGGGAAAGAATCCGCAGCCTGTTCTGCTTTTACTGTATAAAAATGCAGGAAGATTTCCATAATAAATATGAAGGTATCGTCTTTTTGGAAGGGCTTTAGATATCCAACCCACGATGTTGGCTGAAAGGCCCTTCTTTTTACATTTACAGCACGCGCACACAAACGGGCATGCCATATTGGAAAGCCATAGCCCTTTCGTCTGTACAGCAATGTATGGATTGAAATAAATATCAAGTTCAGGAGGGGAAAATATGGATCTCATTACAGTGGAAAAACGTGATATTTCGAAAAAACCCAAGCAGTTAAGGCGCTCCGGGTTTGTGCCGGGCAATATTTTCGGCGGAACGCTTCAGGAGCCGGTCGCCATTCAAATTGACGAAGCGACTGCGAGCAGGCTGGTTCGCCTGAAGCGGGAGGGCAGCAAGCTGCGGCTGGCCCTTGACGGTCAGGTCATACCGGTGCAAATCAAAGAAAAAATGCAGAACAATCTGAGCAATGAAATTATCCATATCAGCTTTCAGGCTCTGAAGGCCGACCAAAAAGTAAACAGCGTCGTCCATATCCTGGTGAAGAACGCGGACAAAGTGTCCGGGACACTGGAAAGGCTCATGCTTGAAATTCCTTACGCATCTCTTCCGGCGGATATGATCGACACCATAACCATTGATGTTGACGGTCTTCCGGTCGGCAGCGTCATAAGGGTCGGCGACATTCCGGAATTGCAGAACGAGAAAATCGATCTGCAGGTCGATAAAGAAAGCATCGTCCTGCGGACCAGCGAAAAAAAGCGCGCCGCAGCGGAGGTCCAGGAAGAAGAATTTTAGCGCATACCGTAACCTCGAGCCTCTTTTATACGGGGCACAGCCCCGAAAAAGACGTTCCAAAAAATGGCACGTCTTTTTTGATACGGGCGAAAAAAGAAAACTCCAAAAGTGACAATCCAACAATCCCCTACATAAATTGGCAGAGAGGAGATGCAGAGTATGGTTTGTCAAAAAAATGAAATGCAACCCCCTGCGCAAGGGCCAAGTTCCGATTTCATTACTTCACAGATGAATTTCATATACCGGGCCAGAATGTTTTGGAGAGATTTGGTCACCTGGCTGAGGTCGTATAAGGTCAGCCTGTACGGCGGCGTCGGAAATACGGATGAATTGAGCCGGCGTTTATTCCAGCTCCCTGAGGAATACGGAGCTTTTTCGAGAGTATTTTTCGGTGATCAAACCATGGAACAGCTTATGTATTTACTGACCCAATACATCGCGATTCTCGAATCCTTGTTTATCGCACAAATTAATAATGATATTAATGAAATCAACAGTTTAATCCAGCAGGCACATCAAAACGTAAATGACGCGGCAGCCCTTTTGGCAAGCGTTAATCCGTTCTGGAATGAAAACGAATGGGTAACGCTTCTGAGTTCGTTAACAAACCTGCAAATTGACGAAGCGACGACGTTTTTAACAAAAGACTATATGAGAAACATCGATATATTTGACAGATTGTTGTCGCTTACCAATATTATCGGCGACTATTTTTCGGAAGGTCTGATCAATTATTTTCTGTTCAGCCAACGGCGGCCGCCGGCGTGATTGCTGCTAAATTCTTAATCGCTGATTAACGATCCGCAGGCATATTCTCATAACGTTGTGAGTATTCTGGAAAACAAAAGGATCTAGGAGGTTCTCTTATGGGATTTTATGTGAATGTGGAACCGGGTGTAAACATTTATGTGGAGGACATCAATCCCGGCGGCGATAAAACCATTTTATTTGTGCATGGCTGGCCCGGAAATCACAATTTATTTGAGTACCAGTATAATCAGCTGCCAAAACGGGGATATCGATGCATCGGTATGGATATCCGGGGATTCGGGCAATCGGACAGACCCTGGCACGGATACGGCTACGACCGTCTGGCTGACGATGTCCGCTGTGTCATAGACGCATTGCAGCTCAAAGATATTACGCTCGGAGGCCATTCTACGGGCGGCGCCATCGTTATCCGCTATATGGCGAGGCATCAGGGGCACGGGGTATCAAAGCTTGCACTGTTTGCCGCGGCGGCTCCCAGCCTGATTCGCCGGCCTGAATTCCCTTACGGGATCACAAAGGAGGCCGTGCTGGATATTATTCAGGGTACATACACCGACCGCCCGAATATGATCATGAACTTCGGAAATAGGATTTTTCATAATTATGTGACGCCGTGGCTTTCGGACTGGATTTTTCAATTGGGCCTTCAGGCCGCGGGCTGGGCTACCGCGGCAGTGGCGGAAACGTGGATTCGCGAAGAGCTGTTCCGGGATCTGCGGATGATTCGCGTTCCGACCCTGATTCTCCACGGTCTGGATGACAAGGTATGCCTTTTCCCGCTGGCAATGGCGCAGAAGAACGAAATTCCGGATGCGAAGCTAATCCCCCTTGAAAGCTGCGGGCATTTCCTGTTTATTGATCAGATGGAACGGTTCAACAGGGAGTTGATTGATTTTATTGAAAAATAAGGGGACCGTCGTATTGACATTTATCTATGAGCCGACCATGATAAGACATAGATAAATGTCTTTTTTATGAGCTTTGCTTCGGTTCCGCCGGCCTGCATAAAACTTCTGAAGAGGGTATAATTATTTTATACGGATAATCGAGATATCGATGATGCGGATAATGTGTGATGCCAAAGGGAGGTATTCGAATGAACGTAATGGAAGCAATCAAAACGAGACGCTCAATCAGGGCGTTCCTTCCGAAGCCCGTTGAGAGGGAAAAGCTCGACGCTATTTTCGAGGCTGCCGCCCATACCCCTTCCTGGGCCAATACGCAGCCCTGGGAAGTATACGTTGCCGCAGGCGGGACCCTGGAGAGGATTCGGGAGGGCTTCCGGCAGAAGTATGAGAGCAAAGCCCCCGCCGCCCCGGAAACGCCGCGGCCGATCGCCTGGCCCGACGAGTTGAAAAAACGCCAGCAGCAGCTTTACCCGGATATGAAACGGGACTGCGGCGATGCCGTCGAACAGTTCGGCTCCCTGAATATGTCCATGTTCAACGCCCCTGCGGTCATATATCTTTGTATCGACAGGATCTTGTCCGAATGGTCGATGTTCGATACCGGCATGTATGCGCAGAGCATTATGCTTGCGGCAGAGGAGCAGGGCCTGTCCACGATCCCGGCCATCACGCTGGCGCTCTTTCCGGATGTCATCCGCCGGGAATTGGATATTTCGGACGACTTAAAAATAGTCATCGGAATCGCCATCGGCTATGCCGACAAGGACAATCGGATAAACGACTTTAAGAGCGCCAGGAAGACGGTAAATGAGACCGTGCGGTATTTTGAATGAATCGGATTCGCCCATTGCAGATAAGCGATGCATAGGCGGGTTCAGGCGTCGCCAGCGAACTTTATGTGCTCTTGAAGACCGCAGATTAAGTTTTCTTTACGAAGTGCCCGTTTCCCTTGAATGGGCCGGAATTAGCCGCTATGATAAAAATGAAGGCAAATTAAGGCGGGCTTTTCGCAATGCCGCCTTTTATCAGAACTGCAGGATTAGAGACGGGATACATAAGCAGCAAGCATTACCTTCATTGAGCGGACGGAGGGAAGGATTATGAGAAAACGGTGGAAACAGATCTTAACGGCGGTGCTTGTAGTGCTGGTTGTTGCGGGAATGCCGGTCGCGGCATTTGGGGCGCAGGCGGAAAAAAGCGTAACCGTCAGGATGTCCGGTTTTGCGATTACGGTAAACGGCGTCAAGGTTGACAACAGCTACGCGAAATATCCGTTTATCGTCTATAACGCCTTTACATATTTTCCCATGACCTACAGCGGCTGCAGGTTTTTGGGCCTGGAATCGGAATGGAAGGGAAATCGGGAAGGCCTGTCCGTCGTAAAAACAGGAATCACCGCGGCCTGGAAACCTTACAAATCATCGGTCAAGAACAGCGGAAGCTACAAAGCGACCGTGCCGGACTTCCCCGTCCGGGTCAACGGGAAGCCGGTGGACAACGCCAGCCTGGAATATCCGCTTTTGTCCTTCCGGGACATCACCTATTTCCCGATGACCTGGGAGTTCCTCGCAGACGAATTCGGATGGGATTACAGCTTCAATATGCAGGACGGGCTCGTGATCAATTCGGACAACATAAAATTGGAGCAGAAAACGCTGGCGGACGCCTTGGCGAAACGGGAATTTCATACCCAAGGCTATCCCGGAACGGTTACGGTGACCGATAAATACATCTATTATGAAGACACCAAAGGGCGGATCATTCAGGCCGCTCTGGAAAACCCGGAAAAGCGGAAAACGGTTTATCAGCTTCCCGTCTGGTCGTACGGGGAAGGACAACTTGTTTCCCCCAAACTGTACGTTGAAAACGGAGAGGCTTATTTGAGCTACCATCAAGGCGGGGCTACCATGGGATCCGACTGGCTGCTCCGGCTCAACGACGACGGGACCGTCGAGGAATTGCAGAAAAGTTATTGGCGCGTCAAGACCTTCGGAGATAAAACCTTTACCTACTGGACCGGCGGAGCGCCGGAACCGGGCAATCTTTCCATGAAGAGCGGAAACGGGGAATTTAAACCGTTGGGAGACCCCAACTATTTATACGGCTGGGCCTGGTCGGTAGATGAAGACGGCAGCAGCGGCGGAAGCGGGTCGGATGACGTGTATCTGGCGGGCAATGATCTCTATATTCTTGCGTTCAAGCATCCCATATACAGCTCCGCCGGCGGCAAGATACCGAACGCCACAACCGGAATACACAAGGTGGATATCAATACCGGAAAAACGGTCAGGGTCAGCGATAAGGAAGTAATGGCGTTTAAAATGGAGGGAGATTTCCTTTATTATCACAGTGACGGAACCTTCTACCGCCAGTCGATCAAGGACGGAAAGGAAGAGAAGATCGGCCGGGCGGCCATTGCGAAGTCGGAAGAAACGCAGCCAAACACATCTTCATCGGAGCCGGCAGACATTGAGAGCTTCCTCGTTTTGAACGGGAAAATCTACTGGCAGAACCGGGCCGATCACGGTCTTTACGACATCGACGGGAAAAATCTGAATAAAGGCGCCGCCCTGGACGACATGGCAATCATGGGAAGCCAAGGAGAATATCTCGTCGCCACCTTCGGGGAGACCGGCACGTCCAAATACCGGATTATGGTATTTGACCGGGAAGGAAACGTCGTCTTCAAGACTTCGGATAAGGCGTACTGCAGGAACATTTCCATCTTCGGCGACAGGATCTACTTCTACAACCTGACGACCGGAACGGTCTGCATCGGGCGGTTGAACTGAGCGACCGCTTGGAAAGGCAGGAAAACTCTAACCTATTACCAATTATAAATAGACGATGGAACGAATAAAAATAGAACGCTTAAAAAAGTTCAGGGGGTTGAGCCCTCTGAATTTATTTTTTGTTCGTTGTTCGTGCTACCGCCGAGGCGGAACTTCCGGCGCCCGAAAATGCAATTCCGATGTTACAGAGTCAGGTAAAAGATGCTATAATATATGAATGTTGGCGCCCGCGGGGCCGCAACAAAAGAGTGTTTAAAAACGCCGGTTCCGGTGTATAAAATATCAGACCGTCCTTTATAATCAAATCTATATACAGAAAGGGATTAGCACATGATTTGGAAAGACAAGTACAATATCGGAGTTCCAGAGATCGATGCACAACACAAGGAACTCTTTGCCAGGGTCGGTTCATTTCTGAACACCTTGCGCTCCGATAAGGCGTGGGAAGAAAAAGTGAACAAGGTAAATGAGACCGTGGCTTTTATGAAGGACTATGTGATTATTCATTTCCGGGATGAAGAGGATTATCAGGAACAAGTCGGCTACCCGGAAAGGGATCGCCATAAGAAGCTCCATGACGGCATGGTGGCATATGTGGCGGAAGTCTCCGAACAATATGAAAAATACGGATTCCAGGAAATCCACATGCAGCAGTTCGCAGGAAAACTCGTTACTTGGCTTGTAAACCACGTGGTGGCTGAAGACCAGAAAATTGCAGATTATGCGCGCAGCAAGGAGGGAAGATCATGAATAAAGATTTGCTTACACCCTTTGCAAATGCGACCTGCGAAACACTGAAGCTGCTGCTGGATGTGGACGCGCGTACCGGCGCTTCCGAAGCCGACGGAGGCTCTGAGGATAAGTCCCGGATCAATGTCGCCATCGGCATTACCGGCGACGTGTCCGGAGAAGCCCTGTACCGGTTCCCGGTGGATACCACCCTCGAAATCGTTAAGACGATGAGCGGAATGGAATTCACGGAAATTGACGAGTTCGTCACTTCTGCTCTGGGAGAAATCGCGAACATCATCAGCGGGAACGCCTTAACCGATCTCTCGGGCAGGAATATCACCTGCGACATCCTGCCACCGAAGATCCTGGACTGCGGGGAGTTGTCCTCCGAAGCTGAAAATACATATATTTGTTCCGCAAAGATCGATTCTTCCATCGGAGAGGTTGATGTAATCCTTCGGGTAAAAACGGACTGATTCAGTCGTCAATGCCGTCCCCGTTTACCAGCGCGGAGACCGCGCCCAGAATTGCCTGCGCGAAGTCCAGGCTGCCCCAGATCATGACACGCACCACGCTTTCGGGCATCAGGAATTGCGTCTGCAGGGAAGAAGTCCCGTATCCGGAAGGCTTGGAATTCGCCAAAGCGGTAAGCGTGCCGGAGAGCCTTACGGCTTCATTTGTATCCGATACCGGAATATCGATCACCGAAGACACCTTGATTTCATTTTTTTCAATATCATGATTCACGTCAACGGAAGAGGATTTGCCGTCAAAAGGCGACCGCGGCGTCAGAGCGGCGCCGCTCCCTTCCGTGAACGTGCTCAGATCGTGCCCCGAAACCCTCCAACTCTTTCCCACCTTATTCGCCTTCAGTTTTTCCTTCCCGGATGTACCTTTGCACTGTTTTCGGGTGGATCTTGAGCATCTCGGAGATTTCTTCCACCGTATAATATTTCTCATTCATACCGATAAATCCTTTCGTTTTTAATATAATGTTATAATATGTAATTATAAGTAATTATAAGTAATGAGTCGACGTTTTTTTGAAGCGGATAAGGCCAAATCCGGCAAGGGGATAAGCCCGAAATCCGGCGGCGGGTAAATACGGATTTGATGGTGGAATATGCATAGAGCCCGGCGGCGGGATAAGCTAGGATCCGACATTATTCTTGATTTTGCCCTCCATTTTTTATAGAATGTTTTTGTTGTTTAGACAGATGCTATAGGGGCGGGGCATATTTTCACCCTTCCCCGCAAATAAGGTGCCGGCGCCGCGCCATGCGGCGGATTCGCGGCATAAAGGCTTACGGGAGGAATAAATGGAGGCGTTAAAGGACAGAATCTTAGCGGACGGAGTTGCCATAGGAACGGAAATTATCAAGGTGGATTCCTTTCTGAACCACCAGATCGACGTTGCGTTGCTGGATGAGATCGGCCGGGAATTCGCAAGGAGATTTGAGGGGTGCGGAGTGACGAAGATCCTTACCGTGGAAGCCTCCGGCATTGCCGTTGCCTGTATGGCCGCAAGGCATTTCGGAAATATCCCCGTTTTATTTGCGAAGAAGGCCTCGCCGAACACCATGACCGAAGAATTTTACGGCACGGAGGTAAAGTCCTTCACAAAGGGAACGACCTCGGTGATCCGGGTGTCAAAAAAATATCTGAACCGGGATGATAAAGTCTTAATCATTGACGATTTTCTGGCCCACGGCGAGGCTGCCGCCGGTATGGCGGAGCTGGTGGCGCAGGCGGGCGCGGAAGTGGTGGGCGTGGGCGCCGTGATTGAAAAAAGGTTTCAGGGAGGCGGCGCAAGGCTTCTGGAAAAAGGCCTTCGCGTGGAATCACTGGCAGTGATCGAATCCATCCGGGACGGGAAGATAAATTTCATATAGGGCGCCGGGAACCGAAAGCCGGTTTCTTCCAAACGCGAACATCTCTGTTAGTATCCGAAATTAACATACGACATAATACGAACTTTATTCTTTTCAACACTAAAATAGTCAGGATTTTTGTCGGGTTTTCATTGCTAAGAGGAAGCGGCAAGGTTATAATGAGGTATACAAATTTTTCTAAAGACAGACATGGGAGGAGATTGTAAATCATGAAAAAGTTCTTAGCATTATTTCTTGTACTGGCGCTTGTAATGACTTCGCTGGTCGGCTGCGGAGGCGGCGGAGCGGCCACGGATGGAGACGATAATTCCGCTGCGGCAGGCGAACCGGAACTCACCGTTGGATTCATTTATATCGGACCCAAATCCGACGGCGGTTTCTCCGAAGCTCAGGACAGGGGCAGACAGGCCATGGAAAAATACTTCGGGGGAAAAGTCAAGACATTGACTGCGGAGAATATTCCTGAAGACAAGCAGGCTTTTAAGAGCACGGCCATCAATATGATCGACCAGGGAGCTACCGTAATCATCGGGACAAGCTTCGGATACATGGACGCCATGGAGGAACTCGCAGGCGAATATCCGGACATCAAATTCATCCACTTCTCAGGCAATAAGATGAACGACACCAACTTCGGAAATTACTTCGGAGCCATGGAAGAACCCAGATATCTGTCCGGTATCGTCGCCGGTCTGATGACCAAGACGAATAAGATCGGATACGTTGCGGCGTTTGACTATACGGAATTGCTGATCGGAATCAACGCGTTCACGCTGGGCGCAAGGTCGGTCAACCCCAATGCGGAAGTAAAAGTCGTTTATACCGGCGCCTGGGTCGATGCGGCGAAGGAAAAAGCCGCTGCGGAAGCGCTGCTGGACCAGGGTTGCGACGTTCTTGCGCAGCACTGCGACACCACCGGGCCCCAGATCGCTGCTGAAGAGGTCAACGCTTATGCAATCGGATATAACATGGACAGCAGAAATGCCGCTCCCAAGGCGTTCCTGACGGCTCCCATCTGGCACCATGAAGTGTTCTACATCAAGACGGTGCAGGAGATCCTGGACGGAACATGGAAACCGGAAAGCTACTACGGTAACATGGTGGACGGCTATGTAGGACTTGCCGAGCTGTCCGATCTCGTTCCCGACGATGTAAAGGCCAAGGTCGCAGAAGTGCAGGCCAAGCTCGAAGCGGGCGAGTTCCCGATCTTCGTAGGACCGATCAAGGACAACAAGGGCAATGTCGTTGTTCCTGAAGGCACCACCCTTGACAGAGCGGGAATCTGGAGCATCAATTATCTTGTGGAAGGCGCGACTGCGGCTCAATAACGCGCCATTAAACCATCGGAGGGCTTTCATGCAATCAAATATTGCAATTCAAATGGAGAATATCTCAAAGACCTTTGGATCGATTAAAGCCAACGATGATGTGAACTTAACCGTATATGACGGCGAGGTCCATGCCCTTTTGGGCGAGAACGGAGCCGGAAAAAGCACCTTGATGAATATGCTGTCGGGGATTTACAGCCCCGACAGCGGTTCTATTTTTATAGGGGGCAAGGAGGTTCACTTCTCATCGCCAAAGGAATCCATCGAGATGGGAATCGGAATGATCCACCAGCATTTTAAACTGGTGGATGTGCTGACCGCCAAAGAAAACATTGTATTGGGGCAGAAGGGCGGTTTCTTTATCAAAAGCAAGGAGCTTTCAAAGAAAGTAAAAGCAATATCGGATCAATACGGCCTGGATATCGACCCGGACAAAAAGGTATACGAAATGTCTGTGGGTGAAAAGCAGACGCTGGAAATCATAAAGGTATTGTACCGGGGCGCCAGGATTCTGATCATGGACGAGCCCACCGCGGTGCTTACGCCGCAGGAGATCCGGAAGCTTTTCCGGATCATCAGGAATATGAGAGACCAGGGCTGCGCCGTGATCATCATCACGCATAAACTAAACGAGGTCATGGAGATCAGCGACAGGATCACCGTTTTGAGGAGAGGCAGGTCCATAGCCACTGTGGAAACCGCAAAGGTCGGAATGTCGGCGCTCATTGAAATGATGGTCGGCAAGAAGGTGGACCTGGCCATAGAGAGGAAAATAACCGAAAACCAAAGGCCGTTGCTTGAGGTTGACGGAGTCCATGTTATAGATAAGGATAAAAAGCTCGCGCTGAACGACGTGAGCTTCACGCTGAACAGCGGGGAGATTCTGGGCGTTGCCGGCGTGGCCGGGAGCGGGCAGAAAGAGCTGTGCGAGTCCATTGCCGGCCTGATCCGCCCGGACAAGGGAAGGATCTACTTTGAGGGCGACAACATCGTGGGGAAAACGCCGAGGGACATCATCCGCCTTGGCATCCGCATGGGATTTATCCCGGAAGACCGGCTGGGAATGGGGCTTGTGGGCTCCATGGATATCGTCCACAACATCGTGCTGAAGGACTATCAGAATCAGCCCGGCCTCTTCCTTAAGCGCGCGGAGTGCGCAAAAAAGGCGGAGAAAATCGTCAAGAGGCTCGATATTCAGACTCCCGGCATATACTCCCCAGTGAAAAAGCTTTCCGGAGGAAACATCCAGAAAGTGCTTTTAGGCAGGGAAATCGACTCCAACCCCAAGGTGCTCATCACGGCTTACCCGGTGAGAGGCCTTGATATCGGAGCGTCTTATAAAATTTATGATCTGCTCAACGAGCAGAAAGAGAACGGCGTCGGCGTGCTGTTTGTCGGAGAAGACCTGGATGTGCTCATGGACCTGTGCGACAGGATCATGGTCTTAAGCGGCGGACGCGTTACCGGAATCGTCGATCCGTCAAAGGTTACTAAGGAAGAAATCGGGCTGCTCATGACAGGCGGCAGCCTGGGACAGGAGGCCGGTGCATCATGATGAAACTGACAAAACGACCTGAACTGCCCAGGAGCCAGGAAACGCTGATCAGGGCCGCGGCAATTGTCTTTTCCCTGGTTTGCGCAGGGATCGTAATCCTGTTTCTCGGATACAATCCCTTTGTCGTGTTCCGTGAGATCATACTGGGGGCCCTCGGCACCGAGCTGAGAATCCAGCAGACCATCGTCAAGGCGATTCCCCTGATCATCACTTCCATGGGCATACTGGTCGCGTTCAAGATGAAATTCTGGAATATCGGAGGCGAGGGCCAGATTATGATGGGCGCCTTCGGTGCGTCCCTCGTCGCCCTGAACATACCGGATACCCTGCCCGCTTTCGCCGCGTTGACGGCGATGGCTGCTGCGGCTGTGTTCTGCGGCGGGGTCTGGGCTTTTATACCGGCCTACTTCAAGGCAAAATTCGGAACCAATGAAACGATCTTTACGCTGATGCTGAATTATATTGCCATCAAATGGGTCACGTATCTGCAGTACGGGCCTTGGAAGGATCCGGCGTCCCAGGGCTTTCCGAAGATCGAGAACTTCCCGCAAAACGCCGTGCTCCCGTCCCTGTTCGGCATCAATATCGGATGGATCATCGCGCTGCTTGTCGTGGTCCTGGTGCACGTTTTCATCAACCATACCAAGAAGGGCTTTGAGATCACCGTCGTTGGCGAAAGCGTGGATACGGCCCGTTATGCCGGGATGAATATTAAATCCATCATTATAGTTTCCATGCTGATTTCGGGAGGACTGTGCGGGCTAACGGGAATGATTCAGGCCTCGGCCATCGAGCGTACGCTGACATCCGCCCTGTCCGGAGGCTACGGCTTTACCGCTATAATCACCACCTGGCTGGGCAGACTGTCGGCTCCGTTCATTCTGATTACCTGCATTGCCTTCGCCATTCTGCTGCAGGGCGGCACTTACCTGCAAATCGCATTGTCGGTCCCGTCGGCCGTTGCCAGTATGATTCAGGGGATCATCCTGTTCTTCGTATTGGGCAGCGAATTTTTCCTGCAGTACCGGTTATCCTTCAACCGGAAGCCGGGCAAAAAAAGAACCGATAAAGGAGCGAATGGAGAGGAGGCGGCGCAATGACAACCTTTTTAACGGCGGCTGTGATCGCCGGAACTCCGTTGCTGTTCGCCACACTGGGCGAGCTGATCACGGAGAAGGCGGGCAACCTGAATCTCGGCGTGGAAGGCATGATGCTCATGGGAGCGGTCATAGGCTTCGCCGTCGGGCTTTACACCGGAAATCCTTTCCTGGCGGTGTTGGGCGCAATCGGGGCCGGAGCGGCCGGAGCCGCGGTTTATGCGATCCTGACGGTGACCCTGCGGGCCAACCAGGTCGTAACGGGTCTGACCCTGACCATATTCGGCACAGGCTTTGCGAGTTTCGTGGGGAAAAGCTTTATGGGAGTTCCGGCTCCCGCCTCCGTCAAGGCCGTTTTTAAGACGGTGGAGATCCCGCTGCTCAGCAAGATCCCGGTGATCGGGCCGGCCTTTTTCGGGCAGGACATCTTTATATATTTTGGTTACCTCATAACCATTTGCGCCTCTCTCTATCTGTGGAGGACAAGAAAAGGACTGAATCTGAAAGCGGTGGGGGAAAACGCCGCGGCGGCTGACGCTTCCGGCATTCCCGTAAACGCTTATAAATACGTTCATATCATATTGGGGGGAGCGCTCTGCGGGCTGGGCGGAGCCTATATGTCCCTGGTCACCATTCCCGTCTGGCAGGAAAACGTTGTGGGAGGCCGGGGATGGATCGCAGTGGCGCTGGTTATCTTTGCCTCCTGGAAGCCCTCAAAGGCCCTCGTCGGCGCCTTCCTCTTCGGAGGGCTGGACATTCTGGGCTTCCGCCTGCAGAGCTTGGGAATCCATGTCTCCCAGTACCTTGTGGATATGGTCCCCTATGCCGCGACCATCCTCATCGTTATCATCAGCACGCGGAAAAACAAGAAGGAGGATATAGGCCCCGCGGACCTGGGCGTCCCATACTTCCGAGAAGACAGATAGCGCCTGCCGGGGTGTATTCCTCGAAAAACGTTGTATTCGTGATACAAAAAGGGGAGCCTGCCGGGATACACCCCGGCAGGCGCCTACTGCGCGTAAAAGCCCGCCGTCTTACGGGCGGGCGCATTCGGAATCCTTTTCCTGAAGCATATCCAGGCCGTGCTCCACCGCGGGAAGGATGTAATCCAGCGTCTCGCGAATGGACTTCGGACTGCCGGGAAGATTGATGATCAGCGTGTTCCCGCGGATACCGGCCTCGGCTCTGGACAGCATTCCCCGCGGGGTGATCTGCATGGAGACATACCGCATTGCCTCCGGGATGCCCGGCGTACGCCTTTCGATCACTTCCAGCGTGGCCTCGGGCGTGCTGTCCCGCTTGGAAAACCCTGTACCTCCCGTGGTCAGGATGAGGTCCAGACCGTCCTTGTCCGCCATTTGGCGCATCATATCCGCCAGTTTATCTTTGTCATCCGGTAGGATGACCGTTTTTTCTACCTTAAAGGCCTTGTACTTTTCCAGTATTTCGACGATTGCCGGCCCGCTGAGATCTTCCCTTTCCCCTGCGAAACCTTTGTCGCTTGCCGTGATGATGCCGACTTTATAAATCATCATAAAACCTCCGTTATTTTCGATATACGACATAGTTATTGAATTTCATAGCATTCCGATGAGAAATTCCATCTTGAATTTACAGGAATATTCTATATGATAGAATTAACGAGTACAAGAAATACGCGAAAAACTCATGGCAAAAGGGGTTAAAATGAGAATTTTCTACAGAATCGTATTTATATTTGTCGCAATCGGCATACCGGCTGTTACCATCCTTTCCGCATTGAACATTGTGTTCCGGATGCCGGATCTTTATGCATTTAAGTTTACCAGAGCCCAAATCTCCAACGAAATCGATCTTGGGATTAAGGATGACGAGCTTGCCGAATTCTTTTCCGATTTCATGCGGGGAAAAATAGACGACTTCGATTTATTTACCGAATACAGAGACAGGGAGCAGTCGGTTTTCGGGACGGTGGAACAGGGCAACATGGAAAATGTCCGAAAGCTGCTGAACCAGACCCTGTATTATCTCGGAGGCGCTGCTTTAATAACTGTTTCAGGTGCCATCGTCTTTCTGGCAAAAAAGAGAAAACACTTGTTTAGGACTGCCTTTAAGGCGGGGATCTTTATACAGACCGTTGTGCTGGTCGCCGCTCATATAATCATGAACCTTGATCGGCAGCGGGCATTTTTTTATCATTTGCTTTTCCCGAATCAATTCGGAGCCGACGACGTCCTGCCCCTGATGCTTACGAAACAGTTCGCACAGATCGGTCTGGCTGCGGTATCCGTAATTTCTTTTGTCCTGCTTGCGATTTTGGCTTCGGTTGTATGGAGACTCACCCAGCCCAGGCGCATGTTCTGGTAATGCCTTAATTTTTGAAATTCCGTTTTTTATCAGCCGAATCTGTTAAGAATGAAAATTAGGATACATATAAAAGAAAGATTGCAAAAAGGAGTGATGGATATGGTTTATGTGCATTTGGCGGATGGTTTTGAAGAGATAGAAGCATTGACCATCGTGGATGTCTTAAGAAGGGCGGGCGTCGATGCAAAAACGGTTTCCATGGGAGAAGGCAAGATGGTTCGAGGCGCCCATGACATAAAGGTGGAGGCAGACCTGATGTTTGCCGAAGCGGATTACGAAGCCTGCGAAATGATCGTGCTTCCGGGAGGCCAGCCCGGTACGACGAACCTTTCCAAGCATGAGGGGCTTGCAAAACAGATAAACGCTTTTGCGCAGAACGGAAAATGGATTGCGGCGATCTGCGCGGCGCCTGTGGTGCTGGGCGGGCTGTCTCTCCTGAAGGGTAAGCGGGCTACCAGCTACCCGGGCACGCAGCTTGAGGGTGCCATCTATTCGGAAGACAGGGTTGTCCGGGACGGCAGGATCATCACCTCCAGAGCGCCCGGAACCGCCATGGAGTTTTCTTTGGAATTGGTGAAGCAGCTGAAGGGCGAAGAAGCCGTTGCCCAATTGAAAAAAGCAATGCTTGTCCTCCTTTGATAAGCCGCAGCATGATTTTGGCTTGAAATCGTCAAAGGAGAGTATATGATCGACCTGCATCTTCACACCTATTATTCCGACGGAACCCTATCTCCGGAGGAACTTGTCATATTGGCAAAAGAGAGCGGCGCAGATGCCATCGCCATTACCGACCATGACGGAATGGGCGGGCTTTGCGAGGGCATGGAGGCCGGAAAACGCAGGGATGTGCTGGTGATACCCGGAATTGAGTTGTCCGCCGTGGATGACAACGGGGCCTATATGCACATCCTCGGCTATTGCTTTGACCCGAAAAACAAAGAGCTGAACGACGAAGTGGAATGGATACGGCAAAAGCGGGTTGAGCGGAACGAAAAAATGCTTGCCGCGCTTCGTCAGATCGGTTGTCAGCTTACCAAGGAGGACCTTCAGCTCAGGGAAGGACAGGACTATATCGGAAAGCCTACCTTCGCGCTGGCCCTTGTGAGAAAGGGGTATGTTCAATCGACAGGGGAAGCGTTCCGGGAAGGACGGTTCATGCGATCGGAGGCGGTAAGAAGCATACGCCGGGAAAAGATTCAGGCCAAGCGCGCCATAGAGCTGATCAACGGAGCCGGCGGGATCGCGGTGCTGGCGCATCCCATGAAGATTTCGCGTCTGGTCCGTGAATCCGGACCCGGCGGCAGCGTGCAAAGGGACGGACGCGGCAGCACTGGCGGAGTTCATGGTGAATACGACCTTTATTTTGAAGAGCTGGACAGGCTGCTGACAAAGCTGAAAAGCTGGGGCTTGAAAGGAATGGAATGCTATTACGGCGAACATCAGCCCTGGGAATCAAAACGGCTCGTACAGCTGGCGAAGAAACACGGCCTGTTGATAACGGGAGGTTCGGATTTTCACGGGGCGGAATTCGGAGATGACGACGGCATCGGGAGGTTTTATGTGGATGAAGATTTCAACGAGGCCGGAATCATGTCGGCGTTGACGAAAGCCCTGAATCTGACGCAATCTCGACCTTCAGGTCTGACGAAATCCTGATAAAAATAATGAAAACTTTGTCAAGAAATGATAAAATTAAACGATAATAATTAAATGGATGATGGTGCCCCGCCGGGTAATGCTCAGGCAATCGTTTGCAGTAAAGCTCATGGATTTGAAGGAGTAAGGATATGAGATTTGTTCCTGCCTTTTGTTTACGGGAGGGTATGGTCCTTGGGGACAACCTATACAACAATTACGGGGAACTCATGTTGGCCGGCGGTACCGTGCTTACGAAGGAATACGTGAACGCAATCCAGCGTCTCCAATATAACGGCGTTTACATTGAAGACGATATATCGAAGGATGTCCATATCCTGAACATCATCAGCGACAACGTGAGAGCCAAGACGGTCAAGGGCATCAAGGATGTTTTCATTCATTTTGAAAAGGGAGATTCGAAAGCTGCAAAGACGAATATGAAAAAAGTCAAGCAGCAGGTTGAAAACATCGTTGATGAGATCTTCGCCAACAGGCATCTCATGGTCAATATGGTCGACATGAAGGTGTTCGACGACTACACCTATTATCATTCGGTCAATGTCGCAGTGCTGAGCATCGTGCTCGGCGTCGCGCTGAAAATGGACCGGAACGAGCTGTGCAACCTCGGTTTCGGCGCGCTGCTGCACGATATCGGCAAGGTGTTCATCAACCGGGAGATTCTCAACAAGAAGGGAAAACTCACTCCTGCGGAATTTGAAGAAATCAAGACCCATTCGCTTCTGGGCTGCAATCATGTCAAAAAAGGATACGGCGTCACTGCGTCCGCCTATATGGGAATCCTGGACCATCATGAACGATATGACGGAGGGGGGTACCCCAACAACCTGAAGGGCCAGGACATTTCCTGGTTCGGCAGGATCATTTCCATAGCGGACGTTTACGACGCGCTGACCTCCGACCGGCCTTACAGAAAGGCGCTGCTGCCCTCCGATGCGATGGAATATATCATGGCGTCAAACAATACGCAGTTTGACCCGAAGGTCGTGGAGGTTTTTGTGAGAAAAATCGCCCCGTACCCCATCGGGACGTGCGTCAAGCTGAGCAACGGCCTTACCGGCATCGTGGTCGAGAATTATGAATCCTTTAGCATGCGCCCCAGAATCAGGGTTTTTATGGATAACGACAGGGACGTCGAGCCCTATGAGATCGATTTGACGGACAAAAGCATGTTGAATGTAACCATTGTCAAAGTTATTTAACCGCAGGCCGGCCATCCGGCGCATAAGCGGAAGACTGAGCGGTTTTGGGAATCCAAGATTTATTAGGACGGAAAGCAATGGAAAAGCATGTTGACTATTACAAAATATTGCAGGTGCATCCCGACGCAGGCCAGGACATCATAGACGCGGCATATCGATGCCTGTCGAAGATCTATCATCCCGATATCAATAAAAGCCCCATGGCTGCCGAGCAAATGAAGGAAATCAATATCGCATACGGCGTGATCGGCGACGCCCGGAAACGCCGGGAATACCATTTTGAATGGCTTAAAATGAATGGGGCAAAATCCGCCGCAGTGTTCAATATAAAGGACGGGAAGGATTTGGCCCCCGATCCGGCCAAGGAGGCGAAAAGGGAAGAAGAGGATGCGGCCCGCGTGTTGGATGAGTTTTTCTGCGATACCGTTAATGAGAGATGGGAGGACGCATATCAAAAACTGACCCAGATTGACAAGGACAATATTCCCATTGAGGATTTTCTGGAATGGAAAAAGGCCGTCTCCCAGGTTTATAAACTCGGCAATTATAAGATTACATACTTCCGCAAATATACGAACTGTGACTATGCCGGAACCGTTTATCCGGTCGTTGTTCAGTTTTCGGTCGCGCTGACGGAAATGCAGGTTTCCACCGGACAGATCTGTGAGGAAAATACGCAGAAATATATGGCATACGACGGAAACTCCTGGCGCGTATGCCTCGGATATACTGATCTGAAGCCGACGATCATGAAATTCAAATATCTGGCCCAGGCAATGCCCAAGCTGGATAAGGATACGGTTTTCATGAAGGCCATCACGAAGATTGATCTCCTCACCGGGTTATACAGTCTGAGCGGCTTCGTAGAGCAGGCGGAAAGGGAAATGCTGAGAAGCCAGCGATACGGAAACCCGCTGTCCCTTGCGGTTATTACGGTAAAGCCAATTCCGGCCGATGCCGAAAATCCCGATGAAAACCAGCTGAACGCATGCATCTCCTATGTGGGAGAGATTCTCTGCACGAACATCAGGAAGACCGATATCATCGGCAGATGCAATGATTCCTCCTTCTGCATCCTGTTCACGGAGACAAAAACGGAGGATGCGTTAATCGCGCTGGAAAACGTTCTGGATCTGTGCGAGTCCGAGGATTATCTGAATTACGACCTGTATTACGCCTGTGTAAGGATCTACAAGGGAGACATTGAGAAGATCATCGCCCAAACGTTGGAAAACACGACGCTCTGGGAGCGGAAAACGGAGGACTCCTGGAATGGGGAGGCGGATGAATCCCGCGTGATGCTGGGAAAATATAGGCTGTCCGATATTCTCTCCTTCAATAGAAAAGGGAAAAACCACTTTTAATAATTGGCAGAATAGAAAGCCCCGATTCCAGGGACAGCGTCTCTGGAATTCGGGGCTGATTGTTTAATGGGAATAAACAGGGCGAGCTGTAATACGAAAACAAAACTTATAACTTTAACTATATAACCTCAATATATTTTTCCGCGTCGTATCGGATTTCCGTAATTTCGTTGAGCTTCGGGACAAGGGTCTTAATATGCTCCGTCTGGAGATGACGATCAAGGGCTTCCTGGTCTCTCCATTCTTCCATCATAGCGAACAGCCTGGGGTTTTGCGCGTCCCGGTAAAGCGAATAAAAGATGCAGCCGTCCTCCTGTATGGTCTTGGCGATCAGTTCCTCGTAGATCTTTATGAGTTCATCGGCCTTGCCTTCTTTTACCAGCCTTTTTACGATCATTCTCATGTCGGTTTATCCTCCTGCATATTTTTTTACAATTCTATCACATCGCGACCTGCCAGACAAATAAAAGACAGAAAAATCAATCTGAAATTCCGCCGGCGTTACGGGTTGCTGGAAAAAGTCATTGAAAAAAATTTTAATACCATCGATAATAATAGGGGCGACACTATGCATTGCAGCAAAAGGAGGAAAATAAAATGGACTTATTTTCACTGAAAGGGAAAACAGCTCTTGTGATCGGAGGCGGCCGGGGGATCGGAAAAGCGGTGGCTGCGGGATTCTCGGAGGCGGGCGCGGACATCGTCATCTCAAGCAGGACCCAGGAGCAGCTTGATGCTTCCGCCAAGGAAATCTCTGAGAAGACCGGGGGAAAGGTCCTCGGGATTGCGGCCGACGTCAGTTCGAAGGAAGGCATCGACACCTTGGTCGCGAAGGTTGTGGAAGAGTATGGGCACATTGATATTTTAGTGAATGCGGCAGGGATCAACATAAGGGGATCGGCTCTGGAATTCACCGAGGAAAGCTGGGACACCGTTCAGAACGTGCAGCTGAAAGGCGTCTTTTTAATGTGCCAAGCCGTTGCCAGGCATATGGTAGAAAAGGGCATCAAGGGCAAAATCATAAACGTTGCCTCGTTGAACAGCGTGCTGGCATTTAAAAACATGGTTTCATACGCATCCGCCAAGGGCGCTGTGGTACAGCTCACCAAGGCGCTGGCAAACGAGCTGGCCGAATACGGGATCAATGTAAATGCCTTCGGCCCCGGATACGTCAAGACCGAGATGACCAAAGCCGTTTTCGACGATCCGGAACGGGTAAAAACCCTGCTTTCCAGAATTCCCCTCAACCGGTTCGGAACGCCTGAGGACATGGTAGGAGCCGCGGTGTTTCTGGCCTCTTCCGCTTCGGATTATATGACCGGGCAGGTTATTTATGTCGACGGCGGATTCCTTTCGGCGTGACGGACAGGGATTTTCGGCATAAAACCGCCGCGTTTGCGCAAGAAGGGAGAAACGATGAATGATGTGATAAAATTGCTGATGAATCATAGATCCATCAGAAAATACCAGGACAGGCCCGTGGACAGGGAAACCGTCGACACCATCATAAGATGCGCGCAAATGGCCCCGACGTCCAGCCATTTCCAGGCATACACCATCATCGAAGTGCAGGACAGGGAGAAAAGAAACGCTCTGGCGGAGATTGCAGGCGGACAGCGCTGGGTCGTTGAGGCGCCGCTTGTGCTGCTTTTCTGCGCAGATCTCAACAGAGAAGGCTTACATAGCCGCTCAGAGTCTTGGGTTGGGCGGAGTCGTGGTGGGAGGAATCAGAAACGATGTGAAAGCTTTGTCGGAGATCTTCCGCTTGCCGGAAATGGTGGCTCCCCTTTTCCTATTGTGCCTGGGTTATCCCGACGAGACGCCCGGCCTGAAGCCGCGTCTCCCTCAGGAGGAGGTTCATAAGATCGATTATTATGACGATGGAAAACAGGCGGAGCTCATCAAAGAATACAATGAAATTGTCCGCCAATACTATAGAGAAAGAACCGGCGGAAAGTCGGAAGCCAGTTGGACGGAACACTGCGGCCAACTGTTGATGGCAAAAACAAGGGATGACGTCGGAACTCGGTTCCGGGAATTCGGGTTCCTGAAAAAGTAGATCGCAAGACGAAAGGAGGGCGCGCCCGATTCGTGAGGCACGAAAGGTTTAACGGCATTCTCCTCCTCACAATTGAATAAAGATGTATTCTTCCCTGTAATATTATCTGCTTATTCATCGGCCGTTAAACCTTTCGTCCGTGCCGTCCGATATGCGGCGTGGGCGTGACGCCGGATTTCGAGTCAAATCAGGTTCGCGCGAGGAAGAGAAATGAATGCCATATTTAGGAGACTCTGATCCAGGCTACGGACATGGGAATCGGATCGGTCTGGCTTGCGGTTTATCCGGAACCGGACAGGGTCAAAGGTGTGAAAGAGTTTTCTCATTGCCGGAAGAGGTGATCCCGCTGGCTATTGTTTCGCTGGGTTACCCGGCCGAAGAGAAAAGCGAGGAGAAAAAAGAGGCCTCGCGTTTCAAGCCGGAGCGCATACATTACGAGAGATGGCAAAAACATGGCAAAGCAACTAAAACGGAGCCTCCGCGCCGGAAACACGGTAAAAGCGGCGATATCTGCCGTTTTTTTGTTTTTTCTGGAAAAAGGAAAATCATGTATAAGATTGTGATATAATCAAAATAAATCGTTGCAATATTTTTTATCCAAAAATAAAATATATCCAAAAATGAAAAGAGAAGAGTTTTACAGAGAAGTATATGAGATCGTAAAGCAGATCCCAAAGGGCAAGGTCACCACCTATGGAGCGATCGCCCGCCTCCTAGGGCAGCCGCAGCGTTCCAGAATGGTGGGACAGGCGTTGCATTACGCGTCTTTCTTTACGGATGCGCCCTGCCACCGTGTCGTGAACTTCTGTGGAAGGCTTGTCCCCGGCTGGAAGGAGCACGGCGCGTTGTTGAAAAAAGAAGGGGTGAGAATCAAGGAAAACGGATGTGTTGATTTAAAGGCCCACATCTGGGAAGGCTGAAAAGATTTTTTAATGTTGCAAAAGCAACCGACGCGCATTGTCTTTTCGGGTAACCTAAAGTCAGTTAGCACATTAATTTTGTGTAATTTCAGGAGGTAGAAAGATGTTTTGTTTCCAGTGCGAACAAACTGCAAGAGGTACGGGGTGCAAGGATCCCCGCGGAGTTTGCGGCAAACAGGCGGATACCGCCGAACTTCAGGACCAGCTGACCGGAGCGCTGGTGGGGCTGGCTTATGCGGCCAATGACTCCGAACCCGACGCGGACACCCACAGGACGATCCTGGAAGGTCTCTTTACGACGGTAACGAATGTAAACTTTAACAACCAGGCGATTCGCCAGCAGATTGATAAAACTGAAAAGGAAATTAAAAAATTGGTTTCACGCTGCGGAGATTACAGCTCCCAGTGCAGCAAGCCTTACGGATACAACGTAAGCGAGCTGTGGACCGCCGACGAAGACATCCGTTCACTGAAATCCCTTCTCCTGTTCGGAATCAAGGGGATGGCCGCTTATGCGTATCACGCCTTTGTGCTCGGGTACACGGATGAGGAAGTGAATCAGTTCTTCTATAAAGCCTTGCGCGCAATCGGAACGGACGGGGCACAAATGTCGGATTTACTCCCCCTCGTTCTGGAAACCGGGCAGGCCAATCTGAAATGCATGGAGCTTCTCGACAAGGCAAATACGGAAACCTACGGAGATCCCGTACCGGTGAAGGTGCCGCTTACGATTGAAAAAGGGCCTTTTATCGTGGTATCGGGCCATGACCTGCGCGACCTGCATCTCCTTCTGGAACAGACGAAGGATAAAGGAATTAATATCTATACACATGGAGAAATGCTACCCGCCCACGGATATCCGAAGCTTAAGGCATATCCGTACCTGAAGGGGAACTTCGGCACCGCATGGCAGAACCAGCAGAAGGAATTTGACGGAATTCCGGCGCCGATTTTATTCACCACCAATTGCCTGATGCCGGTAAAGGAAAGCTATGCCGACAGGGTGTTCACCACGGAGGTGGTCTCCTATCCCGGACTGGTTCATATCGATGAGAAAAAGGACTTTACCCCGGTGATCGAAAAGGCGCTGGAGCTCGGCGGCTATAAAGAAGACAGGAAAATGACCGGCATCAACGGCGGAGATACCGTTAAGACCGGGTTTGCCAGGGGCGCCGTGCTTTCGGTGGCCGATAAGGTCATCGACGCGGTTAAATCGGGAGCGATCCGGCACTTCTTCCTCGTAGGAGGCTGCGACGGAGCGAAACCGGGCAGAAATTACTACACGGAATTTGTAAGCAAGACGCCGAAGGATACCGTGGTGCTGACCCTAGCGTGCGGGAAATACCGGTTCAATGACCTGGATTTGGGCGAAATAGGCGGGCTTCCCAGAATCATGGACATGGGCCAGTGCAACGACGCTTACAGCGCGATCAAGGTTGCCGCCGCTTTAGCGGAAGCCTTCGGTTGCGGAGTGAACGACCTGCCTCTGACCCTGGTGCTTTCGTGGTATGAGCAGAAAGCGGTCGCCGTCCTGCTCTCCCTGCTTGCGCTGGGAATCAAAAACATATATATCGGACCTTCGCTTCCGGCCTTTGTTTCTCCGAATGTGTTGGATCTGCTGGTAAAGGAATACCAGCTCACGCCGATTTCCAAGCCGGAAGAAGATCTTAAGAAAATTCTCGGTTAAAGAGCTGCGGGGGGAAGACCTCCGCTTCATAATGGTGAGGCTGTAAAGGAATGTTCCCTGAATGGGCTGTTCCGATACAGTCTCTTTTTAACATCCCTCGAAACATATTGTTGAGAGCCGATCAGATGTTTGCTATAATAAAAAAATAATCATGGTAAACTAAGCAAAAAAGGCGCTGATGCGGGGCATACCGCCTGCAAGTCTGCGGAGCTTCTCAGCGAGAAGCTATTTCCGCGAGATATTATATTGGAGGAATATTCTTGAGAATCTACGTGATCAGCGATACCCACGGCAGGACCGACAAGGCTGTCGAGATATACAAGACGCTGCGGGATATCGATCTGATCGTTCATCTGGGGGATTATTGGAACGACGCCCAAATAATTAAGAATCGTCTGAACGCGCCGCTGATCGGCGTAAAAGGGAATATGGACGGATCCTTCACAAGGGAAGGATACCATATTCTTGAGACAGACTTCGGCCAAATATTTCTTGCACACGGCCACATGGAATATGTGAAGTACGGCCTTGAAAACATCGTTTACAAGGCGAAATCCCTGCAGTGTGTCGCCGCTTTCTTCGGGCATACCCATATCCCGCTGTTCCGGGAGGAGCAAGGCATTTATCTTTTAAATCCCGGAAGCCTGTCTATGCCGCGGGGCGGGAGGAATGGCTCTTATGCCGTCGCCACCCTCACGGAAAATTCCCTTGATGCGGCAATCCTGTACCTCCCCTGAAGCGAACCGGCTGCGCCGTTCAAATCGCGAATCGCACATGACCGGTCATCGGGCAAGAGGGATTGAAATTTTCTGGCAATTAGTGCTGAAATTTGTTGAAAATATGCGGCCGGACAGATATAATTAATTGGCTGTATTTGTGTATTTCAAATCGCGCGGGACGATTTGGAAGGGTGTGTTTATGTATTTTGGTAGTGTTCAGTTTTTCAAACATTTGATTGTTACCGTTGTTTTGCTGCTTATTTTTGGGCTTACGATTTCAACCATAAGCCTTGTGGTTATCAATAAGAGTTATAAGGAGCAGATTTCGGCCCTGCAGGATAAATTACGGGAGGAAGATACCGTTTTGGCGCAGTCCAGCGCCGTCGCCGAGGAGCAAAGTCATGAAATCAGCCTTTCCATCGAATATCAGAAGTTATATCCCGATATGTACGCAAGTCTGGCTGAAAAGACGAAATCGGTGCCAAAGACGGTTTATCTCACCTTCGACGACGGCCCGTCCAACCGTACGGCCGAAATATTGGATATCCTGAAGAAAGAAGATATAAAAGCAACTTTTTTTATTATCGGAAAAGAGGGAAGCAGGCAAAAGGAACTGCTCAGGAGAATCGCGGAAGAGGGCCATACCCTGGGAGTACATACCTATACCCATGTATACGACAGCGTATATGCGTCCGTGGAAAGCTTTCTTGAGGATTTCTCAAAGACATATTACCTTATCAATGAAACCACCGGCATCAAGCCGGATGTTTTCCGGTTCCCGGGAGGGAGCGTAAATACGTATAACGCCGGTTATTATGAGGAGATCATCGCCGAGATGACGCGCCGGGGATTCACCTATTACGACTGGAACGCTTCCAGCGGCGACGCTGTGCCGAAGGCTACGGCAAAGACGGTGCTTGCCAATACCATTCAATCGTCGGCGGGAAAGGATCGGGTTATCCTGCTCATGCACGACAGCATCTCCAAGTCTTACACCGTTGGGGCTTTGCCTAAAATCATCGAATATTACAGAGCGCAGGGTTACAAATTCGACCGCATAACAAACGATGTAACCCCGATTGCTTTTAACTATAGAAGCTATTGATTATTGAGATTTACGGAGGTTAAAGTATGGGAATCAAGGATAATTTCTCCCAGGCAGTATCAGAGTTGATTGGGATTTCCAGAAATGTTGAGCCGGAGCCTAAGAAAGAGGAAGAACAGGAAATGAATGCTGAAGTTCTGAAGAAAGAAGCTTTCGCCGAGGGCGCCGGCGCGGAAGCGCAGATGCAGGAAACGGCAAACGACGGACCGGAATACAGAACGGCGGAACAGAAAACGGAGGCCCCTCAGCCCCAGAATCCAAAGGAAAGGATTATGGCAATGCTGGCTGCGCAGCAGGCTCTTCAGCAGGCGGCGCAATCTCAGGAACAGGATCCCCAGCAGCTGCTCCAGTCTCAGCCTTTCCAGCAGCAGCCTCAGCAGTCTCAGCAATCGCTTCAGCCTCAGCAATCACAGCCGACGCTACAGTCTCAGCAAAATCTCCAGCCGTCTGAAGTCGGTGTGACAACCATAGCCAGAGGCACCGTGATCATTGGCGAGATCAATGCCGTCGGCGACGTTGAATTGCTGGGCAGCGTAAAGGGGAAAATCGCTTCTCAGGGAGATATCAGGGCAAACGGAAAGATCATCGGGGATCTTATCGGTAGAAATATTGAATTGGCCGCCTGTGCGGTTCAGGGAAATATCATCGCCAGCGGGATGGTTACGGTGGATGGGGATTCCGTCGTCATCGGCGATGTAAAAGGCGAGAATTTCTGCCTGGACGGCAAGATCAAGGGCAATGTGACGGCTGAGAAAGAGGCGATCTTCAAGCCGAAGGCGATCCTGGCCGGAAATGTGACCACCGCTTCGATCGCAATGAGCCAGGGAGCGAAAATACAGGGCGAAGTCAATATCCCGCTTGGTGATAAAGGAGCGGACGAGCCCTTTGAAATTGACGTGGTAATATAAACTATTATAAAAGAGCGGATACGCAAAACTGATTGAGGAGGGACGCCCTCCGCGCAATACTCTGTCAAAGGAGGGTATAGAACGGTGACAAAGAACAATTTCTCAAAAGCGGTATTAGATCTGATGGGGCTGCCCGTAAACGGAAACAGCGACGAAGCGAGACAGCAGGAAGCCAGCGCGGATACTATTTTTGACCAGGTTAAGAGACCGGATCCGGCGGCAGTGTGGAAAGCGGAGCCGGAAAGGGAAACGGAAGCGGATATCGGTTTAAAATTCCTTTATAATGCAAAGCCGACGGCCGTCAATACCGCCGCCGCACAGGAAGAAACCAATGCCACGGTAATATCAAGGACCATGGTCATCGTCGGAGAGATCAACTCCACCGGGGACATCGACATATACGGAGATGTCAAAGGAACGGTAAAAACGGAAGGCGACATCAGGGCGACCGGAAAGATCATCGGAGATTTGACGGGAAACAGTTTTACTCTGAGCGGATGCACCATTCAGGGCAACATAAACGCAAGGGGCAACGTCGTCATCGGGCAGAACACGGTGATCGTCGGCGATATCGTCGCTGAAAATATCAAGCTAAACGGAAAAGTGAAGGGCAATCTTACGATTGCCAAAATGTCGGAATTTCTGGAAAACGCGCTGCTGGTCGGCGACGTGCAGGCTCAGACCATCTCCATGAGTCAGGGCGCTAAGCTCCACGGCAATGTCAAAGTTGCGCTGGATAGCGAGCAGGGCGAAAAGGAATTCGATTCCATCTTCCGCATATAACGAGGCGGGGGGAAACCGACGGAAAGAGAGGTAGTTGAGATGAGTGATACAGAGGACAAGGTAATGAAGGGCGGCGAATTTGGCGAGAGTTTCTCCGATCTCATGAGAAAGGTCGTCGAAAAGCAGCTGAAAGAAGAAGGAGACGATGCGAAAGACCCGGTCCAGACTGCTCCGGAAGCATCCGTCAGGGAAGAAGTTAAAGAACCCGTTCCCGCGGCGCAGCCGGCGGGCGGCATCACTGTGAAACCGGTGGAATTGCCCGTTTTTGACTGGAAAGAAGAAAAAAAGCCGGAAGTTGAGAACTACCAGCCCGTTTCCGAGGTAGGTGTGATTTCGTCGACGACGTCGATAAACGGCACCGTGAGCAGCAAAGGACATATCCGCGTCGAGGGCAACGTGATCGGCGATATCTTTGCCTATGGGGACATCAAGGTGACGGGCAAGGTGGCAGGAGACATCGAAGGCGGAAATATCGAACTGGCGGGCTGCATCGTGGACGGGGACATCAAGGCAAGAGGAGATGTCGCCGTCGGAAAGGACAGCACCCTGTCGGGAGACCTGCACGGGCAGTTGGTAACCATTGACGGAAAGGTCAAGGGTAATGTCGAAGCGCTCAAGGGCGCGCACATGTCGGGGACTTCGGCGGTCAGAGGATCCATCATGGCTCCGACCTTGTCCGTAAGCGCTGGAGCGGAGCTTCAGGGCAAAGTGGACGTGTCCCGGGATGACGCCGAAATCAACTCCTTATAAAGTATAAATGAAATACGTTCTTTAAACACCACAACAATTATTATAGAACCAATAAGAAAGGCCTGCGATACGCAGGCCTTATTTTTATATTGACTTATGCCAGTTCAAACAACGTAGGAAAATTATTCGATGATCTTGGTTACAACTCCGGCACCTACGGTTCTTCCGCCTTCTCT